>ERZ773103.951-NODE-951-length-32557-cov-16.416374_pt1 | contig 32557 bp, 34 predicted proteins | sample MGYA00511118_ERZ773103 | MGnify/ENA primary metagenome ERZ773103 (study PRJEB29015, sample SAMEA2737821) | human gut metagenome | biome: human gut; feature: human-associated habitat; material: faeces | place: China | collected 2012 ... | reverse complement strand
CTTCCAACCAGAATCAGGTTCAGGCTATGGTTGACAATGTAGATGAAACACTTGGAAGAGCAGGATATGAAGCAAAACAGATTGAGGGAACCAGAAACTCCAGTTGGGTTCTTATGGATTACGGCGATATGATCGTCCACGTATTTGATGAAGAGAACCGTCTTTTTTACGATCTCGAAAGAATCTGGAGAGATGGCAAAATCCTGGACATTAACGAATTTCTTGAAAAATAAATAAAAACGGTATTAGGAATTTATATAATTTCTCAATTGCAAAAAAGCATGAGACAGATGTATTTTTATACTATATCTGTCTCATGCTTTTATAAATGATAAATATATGTATTTTTATACCACATCTCAAACTAAAACTCAGACAATTTCCTAACACAATTACTGATATAAACGGAATACGCCAAATACCTTGCCGAGAATCTGTAATTCCCCTTGCACGATAATAGGATCCATTGCATCATTTTCCGGCTGAAGACGATAGTAACCTTTTTCTTTATGAAAAGTCTTAACAGTAGCTCCATCTTCGATCAGAGCAACTACAATATCTCCATCTTCAGCAGTAGACTGTTTTCTTACAAGTACCTGATCACCGTCAAAGATTCCGGCATTTACCATACTTTCGCCCTTTACTTTAAGCATAAAGCTCTGTTCATTCGGCATAAATTCCGCCGGAATTGGGAAATACCCTTCGATATTCTCAACTGCCAGAAGCGGCTGACCTGCTGCAACAGTACCAACGATTGGCACATTTACAACCTCTCTGCGTACCAGATTAAAGTTATCATCAATAATTTCAATTGCGCGCGGCTTCGTTGCATCTCTGCGAATATATCCATTTTTTTCAAGTGCCTCCAGATGTGAATGCACAGAAGAAGTTGATTTCAGATTTACAGCCTCACAAATTTCACGTACTGCAGGAGGAAAACCTCTGTTAAGAATCTCATTCTTAATATAGTCAAGAATTTCCTGCTGCTTTTCTGTTATTCTTCCATATGCCATAATTTATACCTCCCTGCCGGTTTAATAAATTTCTTATCTATTTTCAACCTTACCATTTACCGGTAAGTTCTATATATAAGTTCTATATAATTGATGTAAAAAGAGTTACATTTATAATATCATATTCCATTACGAAAAGCAAACTTATATTCTGAAAATACGTTCTTATTTTAAAGTTATTGTTACTGTTCACTCCGTTCCCAGCAACACGCTTCGCGATGCACAGAATTTATGCTAATCGCATAAATTCGCGCGGTATGTCTCGGGTTTTCTGTGACCTTCGCTCACAAAAAACACCTCGCGGGATATTACCAGTGAACAGTAACAAGTTATTACCGCACACTCAGTTCCTAGTAACAGCTATGGCAAGCACTTTCCTGTGAATTCTTTATGAATAAACTTGTTTTTAACTTAACAAAGTGTTACAATATTTTGGAAATTATGGAAAGATGACAGCTTTCCGTAACAGAAATAATTTACATTCTATATAGATTCCATGATCAAAGGAGACATTTCATTGTCTGATAAATATAAAAAACAGGAAAAAACGCCTGGAATTCTCGCCAGGTTACGTAAGGTTGCAGGTCTGAATATTGGTACTATTATGTTCGGTATCTTATTTATTTATATGTCATTCAGCGCTATCTTGTACTTTACAACTACCCACATTGAATCTTATCAGGTAACATCAGGACCACTGTCCCGCAATGAAACGTATACAGGACTTGCTATTCGTGAGGAAACGGTATGTACAGCGCCTTCTTCCGGGTATATTACCTATTACGCGAGAGAGGGCAGTAAAATCAATGCTTCCGGAGCTGTTTATGGTTTAAGCAGTACAAAAAAATCCACATCCACAGCTTCTCTTGCTACGGAAGAACTATTAAAGATCAGAAATGATATGATGAGTTTTTCCAAGGGATTCAATTCCAGCAAATTTAACAATACTTACAGTTTCAAATACGAACTGAAGGGAAACATTCTTCAATATGCTGAGTCTGAAAACAGTTCTTCAGCTCCGCTTACATCTGATGAATATGGCGAAAGTGATGACAGCAGTGGTGAAGACAACATCACGAACAGCAATGTATATGCCGGAAATGAGTCGATATGTCAGTCACAGTCAGATGGAATTATTTTATATTCTACAGATAATTATGAAGGAAAAACAATAGATACTGTGACTGCTGAGGATTTCGATCAGAATTCTTATCATGAAACAGATTTAAAGACATCTGATTCTGTTCAGTCAGGAGACGATGTCTACACAATTATTACAGATGAGCGCTGGAGCCTCTTGATTCCACTAAGTGATAAACAGGCAGAGAAACTGAAAGACCGCTCAACTATACGTGTCAAATTCTTGAAAGATGACATGACACAAAACGGAGATTTTTCCATTATCACGATAGACGGTGGGAAATATGGACAGATTGATTTTAATAAGGGACTTATCCGTTATGCTTCTGACCGCTTTCTTGATATTGAACTTGTAACGAATACAGTAGTTGGATTAAAGATACCATTATCTTCTATTGTGACCAAAGATTTTTATGTTGTCCCATCCAGAATGGCAACAACCCAGAATAATGAAACAGGATTTATGCTTGCATCTGGAAACAAAGATTCCGGAACATTTAAAAGTGTAAGTATATATGCAAGTGTAGAAGATACATCGGTTTCCAAACTGGCAACCGACGGATCAGAAGATCAGCCAATGATCTATTATATTGACAAGAGCTCATTTAAAGAAGGAGATGCACTTATTGATCCGGATACCGGAGAGAAATATATCATCGGTGAAACAGACACTTTAGAGGGTGTTTACTGTATCAATAAAGGATATGCTGTTTTCCGCCGTATTGAAATACTTGACCAAAACGAAGAATATGCTATTGTCTCAAAAAACACTTCCTATGGTCTTGCAAGATATGACCATATTGTAAGAAATGCAGATAAAGTAAAAGAAGAAGACATTTTATACTAATTAAGGAGGCTTAACATGTTAGCTGATAAATTAAATCTTGTAAAGAAAAATATCGAAAATGCCTGTGAAACTGCCGGGCGTTCTCCTCAGGAGGTAACTCTTATTGCAGTCAGCAAAACAAAACCTGTAGAAATGCTCAAAGAAGCATATGATGCGGGTGCCCGCGTATTTGGAGAAAATAAAGTTCAGGAAATTATGGATAAATATGATCAGATGCCTTCTGATGTACAGTGGCACATGATCGGACACTTACAGAGAAATAAAGTGAAATATATTATTGATAAGGTATCCATGATTCATTCTGTAGATTCTGTCCGTCTGGCAGAAACCATTGAAAAAGAAGCTGCGAAAAAAGAAATCTGTATGCCTGTTTTAATCGAGGTAAATGTAGCGGAAGAGGAGAGCAAGTTTGGCCTTACTGCGGAAGAGGTATTACCATTTCTGGAGGAAATTTCTTCTTATCAGCATATCAAAGTGATGGGACTCATGACAATTGCTCCATTTGTAGCAAATCCTGAAGAAAATAGAGAAGTTTTTCAGAAATTAAAGAAATTAAGTGTTGACATTGCGGCCAAAAACATTAATAATGTTAATATGAGCGTCCTGAGTATGGGAATGACAAATGATTATCAGGTCGCAGTTGAGGAAGGTGCCACTATGGTACGCGTGGGAACGGGTATTTTTGGCGAGAGAGATTACTCAATAAAAGAAGACTAAAAAAAGATTGGAGAATAAAATGGGCGTTTTAGATAAATTTTTAGATGCCATCAAATTAAATGATGATTACGATGATGATGGATTCTTAGATGATGATCTGTTAGATGAAGAGGATGATGAAGATTTTCTTGATGAGGATTTTGATGAAAAACCTAAGAAGAAATTCTTTGATAAGTTCTCTAAGAAGAAAGAGGCCGATGAGGATGACGCTTTTGATGAAATAGAGGAAAAATCAGTAAAAACAGCTCCAAAACAGGCATCCGCTCCGAAACAGACAGCTCCGGCTCCGTCAAAAGTTACGGTTAAGCAGGAACGCGCCGAACGCCAGACACGTCCTGCTGCATCTTCTAAGATTACTCCAATGAGAAGCAGCCGTAAATCAAACCAGGGTTCAAATATGGAAGTCTGTGTTATTAAGCCTTCTTCTATGGAAGATACACGTGAGATTGCAGACACATTAGTAGATAATTCTACAGTAATTTTAAATCTGGAGGGAATTGATGTTGAACTGGCACAGAGAATCATCGATTTCACATCTGGTGCATGTTATTCTTTAGGTGGAAGCCTTCAGAAAGTATCAAGCTATATCTTTGTACTTGGACCGTACAATGTAGATATCACCGGTGATCTTCAGAATATTCTGGGAGGATCTGCTCCGTCAGTAAGAGCAGGCTATTAATCCCCGAATGGAAAAAGACGAATTTTTTCTTAAGAGAATCCGGGAATTAGCTAATCTTTCCTATCAGAGAGATATCGTTACATTTTCGGATTTTCTTAATTTAAATGAGCAGAATATGGTCAGTAGCCTAAAACGTCAGTTTCCCCAGATTGTTATGGAAACTTTCGGGGGCTATGAAAATGCGGAGCGTCAGATGGTGGCATTTCATCCTGATGCTCTTGCTTTTACATGGGAATATCCGATTGACTGCCTTAAAATAGAGCCAAAAGCAATCAAATTTTCCGAGTCTCTCACACATCGTGACTATCTCGGAGCACTTCTTAATCTTGGAATAGAGCGAAGTGTGATTGGTGATATTGTTGTTCAGGAAAAGGCTGCCTGGTTTTTCTGCCAGAATAAAATGACGGACTTCTTTCTTGATAATCTGTGCCGTGTCCGCCATACAAATATTTTAATTACAAAAGTAGACGACCCTGATGAACTTCCCCGCCCAAAATTGGAAGCTATTAATGGTACCTGTGCTTCTGTACGTTTAGATTCATTGATTTCACTTGCATTTAAAGCTTCCAGAAGCAGTATGGTATCTTATATCGAAGGAGGACAGGTTTTTGTCAATGGAAAACTGATTACTTCCAATGGATATGAACCCAAAGAGGGTGATATCATCTCTGTACGAGGAAAGGGACGTTTTATTTTTGATGGTATGTCCCACCAGACCAAAAAGGGAAGATGCGGTGTCCGCATTTTACGTTATATATAATTACTCAATAGTTATTTATAACACTTAACAATGCCGTAGTGTACTTAACAAGTCATTTTTAGATTAGTGTCGGTACATTGGCAGATGATGTTATTCTTTATATTTATACAATTTAAGTTATCAAAGGAGAGTGAGAAAATGGCAGAACAGAAATTACTTGTCAAACGAGAAGGAGATTTTCATTATCCTATTTATTTCGAAAATGACTTTAAAAATCTTGCCCGTGCACTTAAAGAAGAAGGACTGGATGGACGAAAAATCTGTATCGTAACAGACAGTCATGTAGCACCACTTTATCTTGATTCCGTCAAAACAATTTTTCAAGAAATCTCTTCAAGTGTGTTTTCTTTTGAATTTGAAGCCGGTGAAAAGAATAAAAACCTATCTACTGTACAGGAATTATATAAAACTCTGATTGAAAACGAAATGGATCGTAAAGGTCTTCTGGTTGCATTAGGTGGTGGAGTTGTAGGTGATCTGACTGGCTTTGGTGCAGCAACTTATTTAAGAGGAATTGACTTTATTCAGGTTCCTACCACCCTTCTTGCCCAGGTCGACAGTAGTGTAGGCGGTAAAACCGGAGTCGACTTTCTTCAGTATAAAAATATGGTAGGAGCGTTCCATCAGCCACGTCTTGTATATATGAATATGAGTACTTTACAGTCTCTTCCAGAGCGTGAATTTACCTGTGGTATGGGCGAGATTCTTAAGACAGGTCTGATTTGCGATGGCGATTTCTTCCGCTTTGTATGCCAGAATCAAGAGACAATCAGCGAACTGGATTTAGGTATGCTCTCTAAAATGATTCGCAGATGTTGTGAAATTAAGGCTGGTGTAGTAGAACGAGATCCCAAAGAACAGGGCGAACGTGCTCTTCTAAATCTTGGTCATACAGTTGGTCATGCCGTAGAGAAACTCAAAGATTTTCAGCTGCTTCATGGACAGTGTGTCGGTATCGGTCTGATTGCGGCTGCCTGTCTTTCCATGAATAGAGGATTGCTGACTGAACACGAATATGAAGAGATTCGAAATGGATGTTCTTCTTATAAGTTGCCTCTTTCCGTCGATTTACTGAAAGCCGAAGATATTCTCGCAGCAACTAAGAAAGATAAGAAGATGGAAGACGGACATATCAAATTTATTCTTATGGACGGAATTGGTAAAAGTTTTATTGACAAAACAGTTACAGACGACGAATTACTTCAGGCAATCGGGGAGATTCTCGTATGAGCATAAATTCAACAAAACCAGCCTGGAAGCATTGGCTTCTAGGCTGTATTGCCATCTTTGCGCTGACAATTCTGGATCAGGGGAGTAAGTATCTGGTTCTCACTTATCTGAAAGGTAGACCTGATATAAATCTTATTCCCGGAGTTCTTCAGCTACATTATCTTGAAAATCGTGGAATGGCATTTGGTCTGTTTGAAGGTAAAATCCCAGTATTTGTGATTTTGTGTCTTTTATTTTTTGGTGTATTTGCCTATGTATATGCTCGGATTCCACGAAATACCTATTATCTGCCTCTTACTATAACTTCTCTTATAATGGTTTCTGGGGCTTTGGGAAATTTTATTGACAGAGTATTCAGAGACTATGTGGTAGATTTTATTTATTTTTCACTTATTGATTTTCCTGTATTTAACGTGGCCGATATCTACGTTGTATGCAGCGGCGTATTGCTTATCATATTGGTATGTTTTAAATACAAAAATGATGAAGATTATGATTTTTTACGAATAAAAAAGGAATAATACTATGGAAATTCTTAATTATCACGTTTCTGACGGTCAGTCCGGTATTCGGATTGACCGCTATCTTTCTGAAAAAAATGAAAAATTATCACGATCTTATATTCAGAAACTGCTTAAAGAGCAGAAAATAATGGTGAATGGTTCTCCTGTAAAGGCTAACTATAAAGTTCAGGATCAGGACGATATTTCCCTGGAAGTTCCGGATATGGAAGAACCGGATATCCTTCCCGAAGATATTCCTCTGGATATTCTTTATGAAGATGAGGATGTGCTTATTGTAAATAAACCAAAGGGAATGGTCGTTCATCCAAGTGCCGGACACACTTCTGGTACACTGGTAAATGCAATTATGTTTCATTGCAAAGATAATCTGTCCGGCATTAACGGTGTTCTTCGTCCCGGAATTGTCCACAGAATCGATAAAGATACCACTGGTGCACTTCTTGTATGTAAAAATGATAATGCTCACCGCGACCTGGCAGAGCAACTAAAAGAGCACTCTATTAAGCGTAGATATCGTGCAATCGTGGCAGGTGTTTTAAAAGAAGATGAAGGAACTATTGAAGGTCCGATCGGACGTCATCCGGTTGACCGAAAGAAAATGTCTATTAACTATAAGAACGGAAAAGATGCTGTTACACATTATAAAGTGTTAGAACGTTTTAAAAATGCCACCTATGTGGAATGCCGCTTGGAAACAGGAAGAACACACCAGATTCGAGTACACATGACAAGTATCGGGCATCCTCTGCTTGGCGACGAAGTATACGGTTCAGGGAAAAATCCTTATCATTTACAAGGACAGACACTTCATGCAATGATTCTCGGCTTTGTTCATCCATCCACTGGTCAATATATGGAATTTACAGCTCCTTTACCTGAATACTTTCTTAAATTATTAGAAAAATTGCGAAAATAGTTTGCATTTCCGCAAAAGTATTGTATAATATTTCTATTGAATCCATAACAGAAGGGAGTGTAGATTATGAACAGTACAAGTTCAATTATTACAATAGGTCGTGAATATGGCAGTGGCGGAAGACAGATAGGACAGGAAGTTGCCAAATATTTCGGTATTAAATGCTATGATAAAGAGCTTCTTGAACATGCTGCAAATGAAAGTGGTATCTGCAAGGAACTTTTTGAGAATCATGACGAGAAACCTACCAACAGCTTTTTATATTCATTGGTAATGGATACATATTCCTTTGGATATTCCTCTTCAGGATTTACTGATATGCCGATGAATCATAAAGTATTTCTTGCACAGTTTGACGCAATTAAGAAACTGGCTTCAGAAGGTCCTTGCGTTATGGTCGGAAGATGTGCAGACTATGCATTGGCAGAATACAAAGACTGCTTCAGTGTTTTTGTACATGCAGATACAGACTGGCGAATCAGCCGTCTTTCTCAGAAACACAACAAAACGGCAAAAGAAGCAAAAGATATGATCAACAAGACCGATAAGAGCCGTTCCAGTTATTATAACTACTACACAAACAAAAAGTGGGGCGCTGCTGCAAGCTATAATCTCTGTGTGGACAGTAGTAAACTTGGCATTGATGGTGCGGCTAAGGCAATCATTCAGGCAATTGAGATTTTTGATTCTATGAAAAAATAATAAAACTCTTATATAATAAAAAGAACAGTAGCTCAGCTAAAGATTTTTGATTGAAGATTTTTTAAATGAATCTCTTTAAATGAGTAAGCTGTTCTTTTTTACTGTTCATTTTCGAATATCACATTTACCATAACTATATTATGTATACTTATTCCAGGAGCTATATTATGATTTATGTGTAGTTTAAAATATTTGAGTTATTGTTTATTTTGTGATACTGAGAACGGAGTGAACAGCAACTATTTCGTCCTCAGTATCACAAATATTTTTTATATATTAATTTTTCATAAAATCAAGAGACATTCCTTAAAAAAAATGTTATAATCGTACCATGTTAAATAAAAAGGAGGACGTTATGAAGTTTCGTTGGGATAACCGCTATTTACACTGGGGTGTGACGGCTTTTCTGGTAATTGCCGCCAGTATGCTGTTTTATTATGGCATCTTTCATATGAAGACCCTTATTGTGGGTATTAAAACATTTTTGGGAATCATGGCACCTATTATCTATGGTGTGATATTAGCCTATATTCTCAGTCCACTGATAAATCTTTTTGAACAGAAATTGATCTATCCACAGCTTGAAAAACACAATATCCAGTTACAGAAGAAGGGAAGACGAGCCATTCGATGGGCATGTGTCCTTTTTTCTATGTTTTTATTCTGGGTCATTATTTATGCATTAATTATGATGATACTTCCACAGTTGATCCGAAGTATCATGAGCATTATTTACAGCTTTCCATATTATGTGAAAGTTATTGAAAAATGGCTTAATTCCTTTGTGGAGCACGGATGGAATATGAATTCTGATATGATTGACATGATCAATCAGTATTCCACAAAAGCACAGGATTATCTTACCACCAACATTCTACCACAAATGCAGGATATGCTAAAAAATGTTTCTGCCGGTATTTTTGATATCCTGATTTTCATGAAGAACTTTCTGATCGGTGCAATCGTTGCTTTATATGTATTAACAGATAAGGAAAAATTTGTTGCCAAAAGTAAAATGCTTGTATATGCCGTACTGCCGCACAAATGGGCAAATACACTCATTCATTCTATGCGTTTCACTCATAAAACTTTTGGCGGTTTCATATACGGCAAGCTTCTTGATTCTGCCATCATTGGCGTTTTGTGTTATATCGGAATGTTACTTTTGCATATGCCATTTCCAATTCTGGTCAGTGTTATTATCGGTGTAACAAATGTTATTCCGTTTTTTGGACCTTATATCGGAGCTATCCCTTGTATTTTCCTGATTTTGGTAGTAGATCCTATCAAAGGTTTATATTTTGCTATTTTCATTCTGCTTCTTCAGCAGTTTGATGGAAATATTCTCGGTCCAAAGATTCTCGGGGAATCCACGGGACTTTCCAGTTTCATGGTTATTGTTGCCATCTTAATTGGCGGCGGACTCTTTGGCATTCCTGGTATGATCGCAGGAGTTCCTGTTTTTGCTGTACTTTACGCTATGGTATGGAGGCTGATTGACCACTCCTTAGTTGACAGAAAAATGCCAGTAGAAGAAGAAACCTACGTAAACATAGATTGTCTGGATACAGAAACAGGTGAGGCGATTCCATTTCGCAAAGAAGAGTCTCACAGATTATCCTCTGAAAAGCTTGAGGAAAAACGGAATAATTTCTTTATGAAGATATGGAATCCATTTTCCAGGTTTGTTATGCTTATATGGAAATATATCTTACAGATTTTGCAGGTTATATGGAAATATATAAAAAAAGGGTGGCATTTTTTGAAAAATAAATATCTCGAATTTAAAAATACACAGGAGAAAAATAAATGAAATTATTGATTCAACGTGTAAATTACGCAGATCTTGAGAATGACGGTCCTTTTACCATCATTCTCGATGAATCTATTTTATGGTTTTGAGATTATGCTTCAGATCATATATGACAGGAGAGTAATATGAAGAAAAAAAAGTTTATTTTACCGGTTTTTCTGTTTATTCTGTCACTTATTTTTTGTGGAGGAATTACACAATATTCTACGGTATCAGTTAAAGCAGCAACAACCACCAAGAAACAAACGGGTTTTGTAATGAAAAATGGTAGCTGGTATTATTATGACAAAAACGGCAAAAAAGCTACCGGATGGTATCAGAGTGTTGCCGGAAATAAATATTATTTTGGAAAAACAGGGGCAGCAAAGGCCGGAATTCTTACAATCAGTGGAAAAAAATACTGTTTTAACTCCAAAGGAAAAATGCTTACCGGGTGGCAGACAGTCAATGGAAAGACCTATTTCTTTGATGCGAAAAAAGGATATATGTACACTGGCTGGATTACCACAGCAGCTGGAAATAAATACTATTTCTGGAATGATGGAGCAGTAAGAGCCGGTTTCCATAAAGTCAATAATGTTTATTATTGTTTCAGTGAAAAAGGAAAAATGTATAAGAACTGTTTTCGTAAAAATGGAAACTCTACTTATTACCTTCAGGCAAATGGAACGATGGCCAAAGGCCGCCTGAAAGTTAAAGGATCCTGGTATTCTTTTAACCGAAACACAGGTCAGCTTGTCACAAGTGGGTGGTATAAAGAAACGGATGGTTCTTATTATTATGCCGGTTCAAATGGTAAGTTAGTCAAAGGCTTTTATAAACCAGATTCCTATTACCGTTATTTTCGTGAATCAGACTGTAAATTACTTACAGGATGGCAAACGATCAATGGTCATAAATATTACTTCAAAAAAACAAATGGCATTCGTTATGACGATATTATTCTGAAAGCTTCTTCAGGAAAAAGATATTATTTTGAATCCGATGGAAAACTTTCCTGTAGTAAATGGTTTACTAAGAATGGTTCCCATTATTATTCAGAGTCAAATGGAGTACTTGCTTCAGGCTGGCTGACCGTAAGTGGTAAAAAATATTATATGAATCCGTCGACGTGTGAACGAGAAACCGGATGGATTTCGGTAGACGGAGAGAAGTATTATCTCAATTCTTCTACGGGTGTTCTGGCTACAAGTCAGTGGATTGATGACGATAATTATGTCGGAGAAAATGGAGCTCTTATCCCTGGATATCAGAATGGTGTTTCTTTTAGATGGCCATTAAGCTCCGGTTATTCTTATATCAGCAGCTATTTCGGATATCGTCAGTCACCAGGCGGAATTGGTTCCACTAACCATAAAGGAATTGATATTCCTGCTCCAACGGGTACACCTATTTACGCTGCGGCATCAGGAACGATTGTTGCTATGTTATCACCATCTGCTTCAGGCGGTGCAGGATATTATACTAAGATAAATCATAATGGTAAGGGACTTATCACAGAATATATGCACCAGTCCAAATTTAATCCAAAGCTGAGTGTCGGAGATAAGGTATCAAAAGGGGATATTATTGGATATGTGGGAAGTACAGGAAACAGTACAGGTCCGCATCTTCATTTTGGAGTGATAGTAAATGGCGTAAATCAGGATCCTCTGAACTATGTAAAAAAGCCTTCATGATCACTCATTAATGAACCCGGGGTTAAACCTAAAAACCTAATAATAGAAAAAGAGGAAACTTATGGAATCACTAAAAACATATACTTATTGCAGAAAAGCACAATATCATGAAACTGATCAGATGGGAATCATTCATCATTCCAATTATGTAAAGTGGATGGAAGAAGCCCGAATCGGCTATATGAATCAGATGGGATTCAGCTATAAAAAAGTGGAAGAACTGGGAGTTATTTCTCCAGTGGTAGAAATTTCTGTCGCATACAAAAAACAGGTTTTTTTTGACGATGAAATACAGGTTCGTGTCAGTATTAAAAAATATAATGGAATTTCCCTTGAATTTAATTATGAATTCTTTAATACAACCAGAAATGAAGTTTGTACAACCGCCTATTCCAGACATTGTTTCCTTAAAAATGAAAAATTAATATCTGTCAAAAAAGAAATTCCTGAATTGGATTGCATAATAGCAAATTGTATATAAATTGTTATTATAAATATTATAAAACAGTAATTCTAAAATTAAATTAGCTAATATAAAGCAAAAAAGCTTGTGCAAAAAATGCGCAGGCTTTTTTGCTTTATTACAGTATGAATATTAAAAAATAGTAGTGTTTTATGTTATTTACATCTATACGACAAACGCGAGTTTTTCATATAGATGTTGCTAAAAACCCACTTTCATGGTATAATTCATTTATCAACTGGCTTATTTCCTATATGTCCTTTTAAGTAAAAATGATTGAATTCCATTTAAAAAAAGAAAATTCCAATGAAACATCCCCGGATTTCAGAGTTCCAGGGACTTTTCATTGGAATCTATCACTATGCATTATCCGTAATACTTTAATAAAAAATGACATGGCTTGTTCTGTATCTGTAAATTTCTCATTTTTTCCTGTAATATAATGTATCGTTTTACTACAGTCATCCAGGTCAAAATCATCCGGATGGATTCTTGTTACTTCCAATTCGATATGGTTGAAATAATATGTATCACGTAGATCTGACAAAAACGGGATTCCTGACTTTCTCCTCAAATATTCCAACAGGTTCTCTTTTTTCATGTACTTAGATACTTCCTTATTTTCTAATATACGCATCGGCCTTTGAATAACCAATGCGTATATCCTTTTCATATTAAACAGATACTGGTCTAGTGTTTCGTATCACTTAACTGTTACTGTAACAGCCTTATAAACATCGTTCTGCGCATATACCCAGATTGTACAGGTTCTCTTACATTTTGCCTGGATCATACCGTCTGGTGTTACGGTTGCTACTTTAGTGTTGCTGTTTTCGTAGCAGATGTTTCTATGATGTTTGATCGGTCTGTCTTTCTTGATCTCTGTTGCAGTGATCTGGGAGGTCTTTCCTATAAAGCAAACAAAAGAAAGGCCCTGCACTTTGGCAGCGCCTCCCGGCATTTTCTTTTAAGAGCTTTTGCTCTCTAGCCAGATTGTGGTAAATGCTAAACCCTTATAAAGCTGGTAACGCACTGCCTTCTGGTACAACACCTTACTTCAACGCTTGACAGACACTCTTGTTGTCTGTTGTTAATATTATAACAGCCCAGGCACTTAAATATGTCAATCGTATTTCTTTAATTCTTTTCATTATCCGATTACTATTCAGGGACTAACTGGGTTGTTACTGTTCACTCCGCGCTGAATTATCAGCGCAGCTCCACACGGATCGTGATGGAGTTGTTGAATGGCTAATGAACAAGCGCGTCTTGAGACTCTGAAATATAAAAGTGAAAAAGAACTGATTTTGCCGGATTTGTTCTGCAAAACAGTTCTTTTTTATACGACAAAATATACGCACCAGTTTAACACCAGTGCGCATATTTATTACTTCAACTATAATACTTTAACAACTACTGTCTCCCATAGTTTTTACTATTTGACATTAGCCTTTACATATTCCGCCCATGGTCCGAATACTTTTTCGTTATTGTCAGCAGTCCGATTCCATTTACGCAGGCTTAAATAATAAGTTCCTTTCTTTACATTTTTAAATGTCACAGTTGTTACATCCTCGTCCTCTTCAATTACGTATCTCTTGTATTTAACAGGACGTTTTTCTCCATATAATTTCTCCAGTTCTTTACCAAGAATAACCTCTGCTCCTGTTGCTTTTCCGGTCTTGGAGAATTTGACTGTTATTGTTGAACCATTTGTTTTAACACTGATAATTCTTGGCTGAGATGGAGTTTTGGCATTGACAACTACTGTCTTTACTTCCGACCACTCACCGAATGTTTTCTTCCCATTTGCATCTTTGACCCAGGCGTGGCATGCTACATACCAAGTTCCTTTGTCCATATATGTAAATGTTGTTTTCAGTCCTTTTCTGTTTTTATTTACTTTCTCATATTCTTTGGTCTGCAGCATATTGGAAGATTTACCAATCACGTAATCATAGCCCTGCGCACCTTTGCAGCTATCATACAGAACAACCTTTACCTGATTTTTATTCTTATATGTATATGCGTTCTTTATCATCGCTTTTGCAGGTTTCACGCAGTTTCCATCTTTATCTGATACGCTTCCGTCCATTTCATAAACATTACCATCTGTATCCACGATTCTTCCATCACTGAATATTTTCCATCCTGCACCGGTTTCCAGTTCAGAAAGTCCCGGACGAATTACCAGAGTTCCATCACCTGTGATCACTTCATTTTCTTTATTGAGCGCTGGCTTATTTTCCTCATTGCCTGGTTTTACGATTACTCCATTTGGAAGTGTAATCTCTCCGTCACTGTCTACGATCGTACCATTCGGTGTTTTGATGCTTCCATCCGGAAGATATTCTGAACCATCCGGATAATTATCCGGAACAGGTTTCACGGTCGGTGTCGGACTTGGAGTAGGTGTTGCTGTCGGTGTCGGACTTGGAGTAGGTGTTGCTGTCGGTATTACTATTGGTGGATAATATGGAGTGTAAATTGTAAATGGTATGATTTTTTTCAAACCGTCATAATTGCCATTTCCGTCAACAGTTGCTTTCATATACCAGCTGCCAGATGAAGTCGGCTGAGTTTCTGTATAAGTTCCATCTTGTTTATCGCTGTAGCTAAAAGATACTGTTCCAAATTTCGCTTCACCTACAGGTTTCGACGGAGTCTGGTCACTTGTCCAGTTGTTGATTGCCGGATTCACTGTCCATTCATTCTGTGCTTTACTTATGGTAAACTCTACTCGTTTAGAATATCCGGCTTCATAATCATCACTTTCTTCTGCATATGCCTTAACAGAATATTCGCCTGCATCTGTCGGAGCAGCGCTAATTTCTGTCCAGTCTTCTCCGCTTTTCTGATACCATTTTAAAGAAGCTTTCACTCCTTCCGGTACAGTTATAGCAGGAGACGCCACAGCATTTCCATCGTAAAATTTATCTAAACTATCGGCTGAGATTGATATCGAGGCTCTGTATTTTACTTTCGGATATATAAGAGTAAATGTACAGTGTCGTCCATCTGCGCTGATTCCCTGCTCATTTTCTACAGTCACTGTAGCTTTGCTCTTCACATCTTTATTTATGGCTGTGTTTGTATCTTTCCATGAATATACATTAATAAGATTTGCAAAGTCCAGAATCTGATTAAAATGACAGTTATTATACTCACTGTCAGTTAATGTAACCTCTACTGTTAATACAGGGACATCACCGCCAGACCAAACGGTATTCTCTCCCCCATATCCACTCCATTTTCCAACTACTGACATATTCGCACCGGGAAAATTTGTCATCTTTGCGTTAACAGAAATATTTTCACCGGATGACATATCCACATTTTCTTTATCCCGTGGTTCATTTCCAACGTATAAATCTATCTGGGGATCAATGCCTTCGGAAATGTACATATAGTCTTCTCTGATTTTTAATTCATATTGCATACCATATGAACTATCCAGTTCTATATTAGATATCTTAGATATTGCCTTAGGTACTTCAAGTACTTTTATTCCTCTTAATTCTTTTTGCCCTATATCATTTAAACGTACTTTTAGTTTTCCAGTTCCTGCTATTCCTTGATTTATTTTTCCCGGAGAATTTAAAGTATAAATAAGTGTGTTGTCTCCATCAATTGTAAGATTATCGGTCAAAAATCGGCCATTTAATTCCGTATTATTTTTTAATTCAACTTTATTGGCTGTTATAGTAGGACAAGCAATTTTGCTATCATTCAACGTTACAGCACTTAATCCATTTATTTCTTTTATATTTGCATTCTTAACAGTATCCAAAACAAGATTTCCAGGTTTTCCAGGTTTTTCTTTGTATGGGAATATACCAGCAGTTTTTATAGAAATATTGCTCAATGTAACTGTTATGTTCGGATCTATATACCAATTCTGATTTCCTGTCAATGTCACAGAACTATCATTTGATTTACCAGCAACTGTTACTGTCTTATCAAAAAAAACCCTGTTTGTTTCCACACAGTTCGAAAGTAATATAATCGTTCCGCCATTCCTTATACCATCAAGAGCTCTTGAAAATGTTCGAACCGGAGTAGTTTCACTTTCTCCCGTATTTTGGTCATTTCCGTTATTATTGTCTACATAAATAATATCTAATGTCTTCTTTTCTATCGTACATACATTAGACGGGGATGTACTTTTCTGTACATTAACATAATCAGGATTCTGCATATTTTGTTTTACAGCACCATATTGTTCATTAAGTGTCAACATAAGTTTTATACGGGACTCGCCTCTGTTAACTGGAACTCTATAGGAAATTCCTGTTTCTCCAGTCAATGGATTTCCATTTAACTCCCATTTTCCTGTAAATATCTCAGATGTTTTAATTTCAGAACCAGGTATCATCCCTGTTATAGTTGGCGTTATCATATCACCCGCAGTTACCTTTGGCGGTATACTTACCTTTATCTCATCCTCCCCATCCTGTAATATATTGATTTTTAATTTATCATTTATCGTTCCAAGATTTTCCTGGTAATTCACATATACATTTCCAGATCCAGTGGCATCGATATTACCTTCATTTTTTATAATACCTTTAAGCCAAATCGTTTCAAATTGTCTTGTCGAATCTATAATTAACTTAGCATTGTCACAAATTTCTATATCTGTAGTATACTTTCTTGAGAGACCACTGGTAATCTTAAATGTATAACCACTTTCTATTATTATTTTCTTACCATCACCATCTGGCAACTCATATATATTTTTACCATTTCCTCCTATATTCCCTCTGATTCTAATAATATCCACAGAAGAATTTACTGCCCTCTTAAATTCATCATCCGTTGTAACTACTGTCCCTCTCTCTGTTTCACTTTCTGTAGCAGAAACTCCTTCTCCATCTTCATTCTGAATCTGTGGCATATCATCTGAAATTTCATTTTTATAATCCTGATTTTCCTGACCATCAGAGAATTCTTCCGTTATTTCTTCTGGTGATGAAAATTCACCTGCTAATACAGGACTGAAAATAGTGGTTACAGCAAGTATTGCCGCCATAACTGCCGCAGTTATCTTTGATTTCTTAATCATTCTCCATTCCTCCCTTTTTATCTGATGTTTTCCATCTCTTGTTTTTTAGGAAATTATAGCACTCCTTTTTTATTTTGTATATATTTCCATGTCGAAATACATTTTAACAGGACAAAATTGCGTTACTGTTCAGACCCTTGCAGGGGGAATTAGTAAAAATGACGAATTTTAATTTTTTCATTGATGTCTCAAAAGTTCTTTTGTGGATAATGCGAAAGAGCTTTTTTATGGTGGATAACCTTCCACCAGAAACGTTTATACAGATAGCGAAGGAATACTTTTCCTGTTTCAGTCATATGGAGATCCTTTTTATCCACAAAATATGTACTGTTTTTTATCCGTCATTTTCACTTTATCCACATTCACTCGGATTCGCTTTTTTGCGGCTTTTCCCTTATAATGTGTGTATAGATTTCAACGATTTCAGGAGTAAGATAATGAACCAATACGAAAAAGAGATCCAGGCATTAAAATACAGATGCCGGAAATTAGAACAGCAGTGCAGTAGGTTTGATGATACATTCCAAAAGCAGAACCAGCTTGTAAAAAGCCAGGACGATATGATCCAGATATTAAAAGAAAGAAACCATTACCTAGAAGAACATATTGCAACACTGACAAAAGCATACCGAGTCCAGGAAGAACTCTGCCAGACACAGGAAGAGTTCTTCCGGCAGATGAGAAAAGACCAGACCAGATAACACAGTGCGCACAGGAGAAGGCCAGATGAGAGTCCATTTTGAGTATGATATGCATCTTCAATATGAAAACAGAGCTTTGAAAGCAAGGATCAGGGAACTTGAATCTGGTGCTGCTTATGTCCGCATGCAGGAAGAATGTGAAAAAAGATGCAGGGAAATGGAACGTGAAGTCCGAAAACTCAAAACTGAACTTGAAAATGCTGTCCGCCAGCTCCGTCAGAATAGGGAACATTGGTTTCAGGTTTACGGGGACATGGAAAAAGAACATAAAAAAGTTGTGGAAAGAAAGCAGGGAGAGATCCGGAAACTGCAGAAGCTTTGTGAAAAAACTGCTATTACCTATGAGCAGATGCATGAAAAATATCTGGAGCAGCTCCATCTGAGGTACGCGGCAGCATCCGGGCATTCCTGTTCCTGTTAAATAATGACTGTTGTGCCTCTATTGATAAAAGCAGAAAGTTCCTGTCGGACCTGACAGGTGGAAAGCTGAACATTTCCAAAGGTATGATCAGCAGACTCAGCAGGGAGTTTGCCTTAAAAACCGAGCCTGAACGCAGGGCTGCTTATGCAGACATGCTGTTTTCTCCGGTCATGCATACAGACTGTACGAACGCCAGGGAAAACGAAAAAGGCTGTTATGTATATGTATGTGCGACACCAGACGGAAAAGCCCTGTACTTTGCCCGTGCGAAAAAAGGGCACGAAGGAGTAAAGGGTACTGTTGCGGAGGATTACCAGGGTATCCTTGTCCACGACCATGATATCACTTTTTATAGTTATGGGACGGAGCATCAGGAATGTCTTGCCCATGTACTACGGTACCTCAAAGACAGCATGGATAATGAACCGGGGCGTGCATGGAATAAAGAAATGCATGGTCTGATACAGGAAATGATCCACTTCCGGAATGAGACCCTGCTGTCTTGTAACTTAGACCCGGAAAAGATCTCCGGATTTGAAGAACGGTATCTGAAGATACTCGAAACGGCCCGGAAAGAATATGAGGACATTCCGGCAAATGCTTATTACAAAGACGGGTATAACCTGTTCCTGAGAATGGAAAAATATATGCAGAACCATTTGCTGTTCCTGCACGATTTCAGGGTGCCTGCCACGAATAATGAAGCAGAAAGGCTTCTAAGGAATTATAAGCGGAAACAGGCGCAGGCCGTGACATTCAGGAGTTTCGAAAGCATCGAGAATCTCTGCCAATGCATGAGCATGCTTGTTTTGATGCGCCTTGAAGATCTAGCAAATATATATGACAGAGTATCCAGGATATTTGGATAAAGAGAATCGATGGCTTTGACTGTTATCAGTCTACACCATCGGTTCTCTCAAGTCCAGCTAACCCCTGAACAGTAACGTGGGAGGTGTTTGTCTAAATTTGGAGAAAAATACTTATTGCATAACCGAGTGTGGTACGCTTATAATAAAGTAAGATATCTACTATATTTGAACAGAAGGTGCCGTGAGAGGCATTGAAACTGGTAATGAGCAGCAGGAGGTGGGACTATGCCGATAACAACACGAAATTTATTGGACCAGTACACAGAAATTTTGCAGAAAATATATGGAAAACATTTAAAAAAGGTGATTTTGTATGGTTCTTATGCAAGAGGTGATTACAGGGATGATTCAGATATAGATATTATGATTCTTCTGGATTTATCTGATATGGATATAAAACAGTATCGGCATGAATTATCTGGTGAAACTTTTGATTTTAATATGGATCACGATCTTGATATAAAGCCCATAGCTAAAAGTCAACAGCATTTTCAAAATTGGGTTGATGCGTACCCATTTTATGCAAACGTGGAAAAAGAGGGGGTAAAGCTATTTGAAGCAGCCTAATGAAAAAGGAACACAGAAGGATCTGCTTCTATATAGAATTGAAACGGCACAAAGTGACATTAAAGCCGCAGAGATTCTTCTCGGTGCGAAAGAGTTTCGTGGTGCCAATAATCGTGCATATTACGGAATCTATCATGCTGTGTCTGCAATTCATGCGCTAGACGGAAATGCTTATAAAAGACATAAGGATGCATTGGCAAACTTCAATAAAAATTATGTTAAAACCGAGATTTTTCCAAGAAAGCTCGGAAAGAAAATTGCTGAATCAGAAGAAATAAGACATGCCAGTGATTATGATGATTTTTATATAGCTACTAAGGTCGAGGCTGAGGAACAGATTCAGACTGCCAAAGAGTTGGTGAAGCTGGTAGAAGAATATGTTCAGAAAAGATGGGCACAGGAAGAATGAACACTTCAAATTGAATATGGATATAACGTTAAAAAGTCTTGAAACAGCATTTTCATACCAGTCTTGAATATGTTGTAAGAGAATTATTATAGCTGGATCTTGGGGTACAATCTTTGTACCAATCTTGTACCAATTTTGTACCAATCGGTACAAAAAATAGTAGGAAAACGTAGATTTCCGTGGAATCACGAAATGCGAAAAAGCCTGAAAAATAGGCATTTGTGGGACATTGGAGAGATGGATTAAGAGACATCCTGATTTTCCCGACAATGAAGTCCCAGGGCGCTGCTAAGAACGAAGCAAACAACGTTGCGCAGGCTAAAACGGTTTCAGAAAAGCCAGTTGAGAAGATTGATTTTTCAAAGGTAGAAATCGAACCATTGTTCAAAGATGAGGTAGATTTTGAGACTTTCAGCAAGTCCGATTTCCGTGCAGTAAAGGTAAAAGAGTGTGTCGCAGTGCCGAAGTCAAAGAAACTTTTACAGTTTACTCTGGATGATGGAACAGGCGTAGAACGTACCATTTTAAGCGGTATTCACGCATTCTACGAACCAGAAGAACTGGTAGGTAAGACACTTATAGCTATCACAAATCTGCCACCTAGAGCAATGATGGGAATTGAATCTTGTGGAATGTTACTTAGTGCAATCCATGAAGAAGAGGGCGAAGAAAAACTTCATCTTCTGATGGTAGATGACCATATTCCGGCTGGTGCAAAATTATATTAATATCAGTCGTATAAAACGACAAAAATATACGACTTACGACAAACTTACGACAGAAGATTAGGAAGAGGATGCAAGGTTTAAATAAGGCGACTAAACATAAGATTTAGTCGTCTTATTATTTTACCTTAAAATACAATGTGCAATATAATTTTGATTGCAAATTATATTGCAAAATACAATTAAATATGATACATTGAAAATGTACTTAATAGTATATATTGAATTATTTTAAATCATTTGAAGGGAATGGGATGGATGGAAGAAAAGGGAGAGTCTATTAGCTTTGTGAATGGTAAAAATGAAAAAATTTTTGAAATTCCAGATGGGGATGCAATAAAGCTGATTTCAGAAAATGGAGACAGATATTATGCTCTTTGTCGAAGAATTGATGAATGCCATGTAAAAATTGATGGGGTTAGGTGGCATTTGCAGGCATATGCACAAGCTATGGAAAAAAGGGGAATTATTTTCATGCCAGCGAAAAATAATCTGTAAATATTATGTAGTACAAAATTCAGTAAGCTTCTTTCTACTGAGACTATAAAATATTAACCAACAAAAAGGACTGCCAGTTGAATTAATTTTCAATAAGGGCAGTCCTTTTTGGTATTTTTAATGCTTATTCTTCACTGTCCATAGCTTTGACGGCGTATTCTAAGCACTGGATAACAGCTTGGTTTAAAGATAATTCTTTTTCCTGAGCGCGTTGCTCCAGATCGTTTAGTAAATCGGCAGGAAGTCGAAAAGTTTTGGATTTGTATTCTCGTGATTTATTTGATTTTAATTCAAATTTGGACATGATTTTTCCTCCTATATGTATATCTTATAGGATAAGATTAAATAATTATAGAATTATTTTTACGATAAAATTTAGCTTGTATTTTAAAATATATTATATAATGCATTAAAATATGCAGAATATCCGCTGGGGGAGCGTAGCAACCGAAGGGCGACATTGATTTTGTTGTCTACTGGTTTTTCGGCAGCGAAGGATTTGTCAAGGTCAAAGCCGTGGAACGGTGCGAAGCAACCTTGATAAATTCTTCGCTGTCGGGTACAATGACAATACAAAATCAACGAAGTAAAAAATTGAAGTAAACATAGAGGAATGATAATATGAGATATGAGAGAAACGATGAGATTTTGTATAATCACTATTTTTATGAGGAACGTAATATCTATTTGCTTGGCGTTTCCAAGCGGGTTTCGAAGGGAATGGCAAGCTTACTGATAGATAATGGAATAAAGATAATTAATCCTAAGATTTTTCGATTGGATCCTGAAGATAGATATGCTTTTTTTGATGCATTAGAAAAGGCAAAAGAAAAGAAAGATGGTAAGAAAAAAAGTGGTAAGGAGAAAGCTTATATAGGTAAAACTAAAAGATTCATATTTGTAGGAGAATATTGGAGGGTTCTTGCTGATTTTATATTTTACATTTCTGGACAGTCGTTATGGGATTTGACAGAGATGCTTTTAGACGTCTTAGACTATATTGATGCACCAGTGATGTATGAGGATAAATGGCAGAATAGAAAATATCTTTATGATATGATGGATAAAATGAGAAACAATAAGGGGCAGGTAAATGATGTTGGTATGAGAGTAGTGCGTATGATTTGCCTTCGCTTTGGCATAACAGAAGAGATAGTTCAATTGGGTAGAGGACATTTGTATTGTATTTGGGATTCGGTTAAAAATCCTCAAAAAGTTAAGATGACTCAGATTGCAGAATATTGCAAGGAATGTGAAAATACAGAAAAATTTTTAAATGTAAAAGAGATGATGAAAAAACTCATGGTATTGGAAGATGATGATATTTCAGAAGTTTCGTTACAAATCGTTATGCAGAATGGTACAGTAGATAAAAAAATTCAAGAGTTTGCCGATTCGTTATTAGATTTAATGATTAAGAGCAGGAAATGATTCCTGTTCTTTTTTTGTACGATAAATTTTTCTTCGTATTAAAGAATCGCTATGGTGTTTGATATTATAATGGTGGCGCAAGAAATATTGTAAAAGAGAGGAGGTAACGAATATGGGATAGAAAAATTCAGGAGTTGGGAAAAAATTAAAAATTAGAGATGCGAGGTAAAAATATGAAATTAGTAGGAATGAACTTTTCTGAAAAAGCGAATGGAAAAGTTACAACATTATATGTGGAGCAGGATTTTGAACCGTTTTACAAGGACGAAGAGGGGACAAAAGGTTTTGTTGGAAAAAGGGCAGAAAGTATTTATGCCGGATATTATGATTGTTCCACATTGAAGGTTGGAGACGAAATTGAAATTTACTATGATAAAGCGATGACGTTAAAGTCTGGAAAAACATTTCAGACAATTAAAAAAATTGAAAAATTAAATTAGTGAGTGGGGGGATTACCCCCGCTGATAGAAAGGGGAGTAAGCAAAATGATTAAGTTTGTACTATGGATTATTTCAAGTGTAATGTTACTTGGAATTACATTTGCAGGAGTATTTGGAATTTTTTGTTTGGTGATTATGTTGTGGACAGGTTGCAGTTTTAATGAAGCTGTCATTAAACTTAGAGAGGCTGTCAATGATCGCGAACAGGAAGATTTTTCGATGGATGCTGGCATTAAAGTAGATATTTGGAATACTGTGAAAAATATAATTGGGGAAAAACGTTTTAAGAGAATAGTCGAACTGTCGGAAACACCAACTGCTCCAATGATGTGTTTTGCTAAAATTTCGCGATTGCCTTGTGTTCAAATTGTTGTGCCATATGCAGACGAAAATGAGAAGGATGTACTGGAACATATGATTCTGAATGTTGTGAAGAGGTATCTGGAAATTTACGAATATAAGCAGAACGTTATTGTAGACTGGAATGTTCGGTTCGATCTCAATATACCTTATTTGGAAATAAAATATGCTCGAAATGAAAAAGAAAACAGTATATTGAATATAATCCAGAATCAAAGACAGCAAAAATTAACTATCACAAATGAGAATCCTATCGACGACATGGATGAAAACGATTTAGACGGATAAAACTCAGATGGATAGGTTGATGTTGGGTTATGATTATAAATTCTATTCAGATGTAGGTGTGAAAATCCCTATTTATGCGCCGATAGGGCATTTAATTGTTGTGGGTGGGTCTGGGTCGGGTAAAAGCACGTCTATTCTTTATTGGATTTATAAGCTGAAAAGCCAATATTGTAAGTTGTATATTGTTGATTTTAAAGCAAGCCATGAATTTGAAGGAATTACAGATAAAGAGCGTTTTGGCGAATTTGAGGATGCATATGATGTAATTTTGCGATTCTATGATGAATTTATGAATACACCAGAAGGTGGAGAGGAATGCTATAAAATTCTTCTTATTGATGAAATCGCTGGTTTATTGACACATTACTCAATGTCAAAGGATGGGAAAGCAAAAGCGGATAAAATTAGAAATATTATGTCCTCAATTTTAATGCTTGGACGTTCCAGAAAATGTTTTTTGTGGCTTTCTATGCAAAGATATACAGCAAGTATTTTTCCTGCATCAAGCGGAAGTGCAGATAATTTTCATATATATGTCGGTTTGGGAAGATTGACAGTTGATGGTAGAAAAGGGTTATTTGCAGGCGAACATATGGAAGGTGAAGAAAATTTACAATTTGGTATGGGAAAGGGAATTGTACTTATTGATGGACAAAATCTGCGAGCGTTGGTTTTGCCTAAAATTTCAAAGAAAAAGATATTAGGTTTGTTACAAAATTAATGGTGGGTGAAGCGGATTGCGTTGGCGAAGCCATAAGCAATTCGCTTCTATAAGAAAACTGCTAGTATTACCGGTTTTCTTATGTGATTGTGAATTTGGTTAGTTTTATTGAAGTTTACGGGAGATTTTAGTCACAAGTAAATTGTGATTAAGAACAGGAGTGTGAATAATAATGGGGAATTTTTCAACAAGTGTCAGAGGTCGGTGCTGGATTGCAACAGTACATATTGCAAATATGCAAAATGCCGGATGGAAAGAAGAGGATTATAAAAATCCAGAAAAATTAGCAGAAATGTTACAGGATGCATGGGTAGGAGACAAAGATGACAGAGAAGCCGCAGTTGCAGTATGTTTGAGTGCAGAAGGATGTTATCATGCGCATATGGCGTTATATGGAAATACAACTACCTTAAGGAAGGTATCAAAAACAATGTTTGATTCTCATGTAGAACCTCAATGTGGAGGGAAAAAAGAATTAACCAATTATATGCTGAAGTTAGGTGAACATGAGGAAAAAGGCGAAGAGGTTTTATATACTCTGGATATGGACTGCATACAAGACGTTCGGGGAACAAGGTCAGATTTAAAGGCAATAGAAGAATTGCTCAAACAAGGAAGAACTCCATCTGAGATTATGAGAAGTAATTTTTCTTATCGAAAGTATGAGAAGATGATACGTTCAGAATTTATTGATATACGTATGAGAGAAACACCTCTGATAAAAACTGACAAGGAATGTATTTGGATTGTTGGGGAAAGTGGAACAGGAAAAAGTTATTATTATAAAGAACTGTGCGAAAAATATGGAGAGGAAAACGTATATTTTGCAACAGATTTTGATAATGGGGGGATGGACTATTATATAGATCAGGGAGCACCGGAAATTCTTTTTATGGATGAATTTAAGGGCAATATACGGTTCTCTGAGTTGCTGGTTATATTAGACCAATATTCCAGAGCACAAATTCATTGTAGATATGCCAATTGTTACTGTTTGTGGAATAAAGTGATTATTACTTCTGTATATCCACCAGATGAAATTTATGAATCATTAGTTGAAGAAGGTGACAGGGGGAGAGATAAGATAGAACAGCTTTTAAGGCGTTTGGATAAAATTCAGTATCGGTATAAAGATGGAGCAGAGTATAAATCATTTGAAATTCCAACATCAGAATATACCAATTATGAAGATTTGAAAAAAAGGGCACATGGAAAAGATAATGTAGATGGATTTATAGAAACTGACAGTAGCCCATTTGAAGAGTAATAATTTTTAATAGAAAATAAGGGGAGAGTATATATGAGAGAAATTCTGGTTCCAACATGGGAAAAGGCAAATCTGACTTTAGAAGAAGCTTCTGCATATTTTGGAATTGGAGTAAATAAGTTACGTGATTTGACCAATGGTGAAGATTGTCAGGAAGTTTTGTGGTGTGGGAGTAAAAGGCTTATCAAAAGAAAAAAAATGGAAGCCCATTTAGAGAAATTATACTCTATATAAATTTAGAACTGGACAAAGAGGATGGGGAAATATTATAATAAATATGAACCTACATCCTCTTTGGTATAAATGAAGAGGAGAATTATAATGGTCAGGAGAAAAGACAATAAAAATCGAGTTCTGAAAGAGGGCGAATATCAAAGGGCAAATGGAACCTTTGAGTATAAATGGACAGATAAAAAGGGAAAACGTCATTCAACCTATGCAAAGACTCTTGAAGAGTTGAGAGAGAAGGAGAATGATGTTTTAAGAGATATTTTAGATGGTATAAAAGCAGATAAAAATAGCCTTACAATTAATGACTTATACTATAGATGGGTTAATCTGAAAAAGGGGTTGAAGGATAATACCTTTCAGAATTATCAGTATATGTATCGGCAATTTGTCGAGGAAGATTTCGGAAAAATCAAAGTTGTTGATTTGAAGAGAACTGATGTAAGAGCTTTTTATAATTCTTTGCTGGATAGCAGACATTTGAAGGTATCTACAATAGATTCTGTTCATACAGTTATGCATCAGGTATTAGAACTGGGTGTTGAAGATGACTATCTGAGATATAATCCATCTGACAATGCTTTAAAGGAATTAAAGAGAGCGCATAACAAAGATTCCAGCAAGAGAAGAGCCTTAACATTTGCAGAGCAGAAAGTTTTTGAATCATTTTTGGAAAGACAAGGACAGTACCATAAATGGTACCCTGTTTTCGAGGTTCTTTTATGGACTGGTATGCGAGTGGGGGAAATTACAGGACTTCGATGGGATGACATTAATTTGGATGAGGGTACTATTAATGTAAATCATACATTAGTTTATTATGACAAGGGAACTGATAAAGGATGTGGATTTTCCATTAATACACCAAAAACCAAAGCTGGTCAAAGAACAATTCCTATGTTGCCAAAAGTAAAACAGGCATTTTTGATGGAAAAAGAATATCAAAAAGAATGTGGATTGACTTGTAACGTTACTATCGATGGATATAAGGATTTTATCTTTATTAATCGATTTGGAAGTGTGCAACATCAAGGAACACTTAATAAGGCTCTCAGAAGAATTATTCGGGACTGTAACTATGAGGTGATGGATAAAGGTGGAGAGGTCATTCTTCCTCCATTTAGTAATCATTCATTGAGACATACGTTTACAACCCGAATGTGTGAAGCTGGTGTCAACGTCAAAGCGATGCAGGAGATTCTGGGACATTCAGATGTGGAAACGACGTTAGATGTGTATGCAGAAGCAACTGACGATTTGAAGCAGACAGAAATTAGTAAATTTAATACATATTTTGGAAATATGAAGCCTGCTTAAAATAGTAAAAAAGTACATACGACAGCTTTACGACAAATATACGACAAGTTGTGCAGAGTTATGAAGAACCTTAAATGGAGAGACAGATATAGGTGCTTTAAAAACAGGGAAATAAAGAAATATAAAGACTTATAAAAAATAAGGTATAATTTCCCGACAATGAAGTCCCAGGGCACTGCTAAGAACGAAGCAAACAACGTTGCGCAGGCTAAAACGGTTTCAGAAAAGCCAGTTGAGAAGATTGATTTTTCAAAGGTAGAAATCGAACCATTGTTCAAAGATGAGGTAGATTTTGAGACTTTCAGCAAGTCCGATTTCCGTGCAGTAAAGGTAAAAGAGTGTGTCGCAGTGCCGAAGTCAAAGAAACTTTTACAGTTTACTCTGGATGATGGAACAGGCGTAGAACGTACCATTTTAAGCGGTATTCACGCATTCTACGAACCAGAAGAACTGGTAGGTAAGACACTTATAGCTATCACAAATCTGCCACCTAGAGCAATGATGGGAATTGAATCTTGTGGAATGTTACTTAGTGCAATCCATGAAGAAGAGGGCGAAGAAAAACTTCATCTTCTGATGGTAGATGACCATATTCCGGCTGGTGCAAAATTATATTAATATCAGTCGTATAAAACGACAAAAATATACGACTTACGACAAACTTACGACAGAAGATTAGGAAGAGGATGCAAGGTTTAAATAAGGCGACTAAACATAAGATTTAGTCGTCTTATTATTTTACCTTAAAATACAATGTGCAATATAATTTTGATTGCAAATTATATTGCAAAATACAATTAAATATGATACATTGAAAATGTACTTAATAGTATATATTGAATTATTTTAAATCATTTGAAGGGAATGGGATGGATGGAAGAAAAGGGAGAGTCTATTAGCTTTGTGAATGGTAAAAATGAAAAAATTTTTGAAATTCCAGATGGGGATGCAATAAAGCTGATTTCAGAAAATGGAGACAGATATTATGCTCTTTGTCGAAGAATTGATGAATGCCATGTAAAAATTGATGGGGTTAGGTGGCATTTGCAGGCATATGCACAAGCTATGGAAAAAAGGGGAATTATTTTCATGCCAGCGAAAAATAATCTGTAAATATTATGTAGTACAAAATTCAGTAAGCTTCTTTCTACTGAGACTATAAAATATTAACCAACAAAAAGGACTGCCAGTTGAATTAATTTTCAATAAGGGCAGTCCTTTTTGATATTTTTAATGGTTGTGATTATTCTTCACTGTCCATAGCTTTGACGGCGTATTCTAAGCACTGGATAACAGCCTGATTTAAAGATAATTCTTTTTCCTGAGCGCGTTGCTCCAGATCATTTAGCAGATCAGCAGGAAGTCGAAAAGTTTTAGACCGGTATTCTCGTGATTTAGTTGATTTTAATTCAAATTTGGACATGGTTTTTCCCTCCTATATATACATCATATAAGATAAGATTAAATAATTATAGAATTATTTTTGCGATAAAATTTAACTTGTATTTTAAAATATATTATATAATGCATTTAAAAAATGACAGAATATCCGCTGGGGGAGCGTAGCAACCGAAGGGTTATTTTTATGAGAAAAAGTGAAAAGTTATTTTGCCATTATCTGTTTAAAGAATATAATACTATTTTGCTTGGTCTTCCAAAAAAGAATGCAGAGGAAGATACGGACGGAAACGCAGGGGAAACTATGATAGAACCGCTTTTTATAATGCGATGGAACGTTGGAATACACGGGAACTAGAAAAAATAAAATTTGTTGGAAAGTATTGGATGATTCTAGCGGATTTTATATATTGTATTTTGGGGTTGTCATTGAATGATATAGCTGGAGAATTATTGGAAGTAACAGAATATAAATGTGCATAATAGCACAGAAAAGATCCGTAACCGGATAAAAAAAGAACCGCGGGACACGCGGGGATAGCCTGTTTTAGCTTTGCCCTGAAGGGCAATTGAGCAGGAAGCTCCCACTTCAAAATCTGTAAGATTTAAGTGGCGAGAGCATGTCACTGTTTTTCTATTATCCATCAGATGAATATGTCAGTTATTTGATGACAGAAGAACAGTTGCTGTTTTCGGATGAGATTGATTGCAAGGATCTGTTTAATGGGAATAATCATAGAGAGAAGATTCTTGTATTTGAGGTCGTATAAAGGAATATTGGTGAATTATAAAAATACTGAATACAAACGAAGCTTTCGAACGTTATATTATATGAAAAAAGATTTATCTTTTATAAAAACATAGTCAATGGTACGAAAAGTGTCCAGAGACACTAAGAAGATGTCTATATAAAGAAAGAGAGCGTGAAGGATATATGTTGACATTTATATTTATTTGTCTGATGTTCGGGATTTTTGGAAAACTGATCGGACTTGCATTTAAGATGACCTGGGGAATTACGAAAGTGCTATTTACATTGGTATTCCTTCCGGTTATTTTGATTGCACTGGCGATTGGTGGATTGGTTACAATTGCTTTACCGATTCTGATCGTAGTTGGAATTATTTCACTGATATGTGGAGTGGCACGAAGATGAAAAATGGAATAACAATGATTCCTTTTGTATTAGGGAAAAAAGAAATGAAAATAACGGCAGGTTCAGATAAAACTTTTGTGAAATTTTCCTGTTTTGTTGCTGATTTACTTAAATTATGGTATAGTGAAGCTATATTGAGCAAATATATACAAAAAAATCTAAAAAAATATGGCAGGAGTGGTCAAAATGTATCAGGAAGAATACAAACGTTGGTTAGCAGCAGATCTGGAAGATGCAGATCTTAACCCGGAATTATCCAGAATTGAAGGAAACGATGAAGAAATCAAAGATCGTTTCGCAGTGGCTCTGAAGTTTGGAACAGCCGGACTTCGTGGGGTTCTGGGTGCTGGAACAAACCGTATGAATATTTACGTAGTACGTCAGGCAACACAGGGACTTGCCAACTGGGTAAAGACACAGGGCGGAAATCAGACAGTGGCGATCAGCTATGACAGCCGTCTTAAGAGCGATGTATTTGCAAAGAACGCAGCAGGTGTACTGGCTGCAAATGGAATCAAAGTAAGAATTTACGATGCACTGATGCCTGTACCGGCACTTTCTTTTGCAACACGTTACTATGAATGCAACGCAGGTATTATGGTAACAGCATCTCACAACCCGGCTAAGTACAATGGATATAAAGCATACGGTCCGGACGGATGCCAGATGACAGATGATGCAGCAGCAATCGTATATGATGAAATTCAGAAAACAGACGTACTTACCGGCGCGAAATATATGTCTTTCGCAGAAGGTGTAGAAGAAGGTCTGATCCGTTTCGTAGGAGATGACTGCAAACAGGCTCTCTATGAAGCAATCGAATCCCGCCAGGTTCGTCCGGGGCTTTGCAAAACAGCAGGCCTGAAACTGGTTTACAGTCCATTAAACGGTTCCGGTCTTGTACCTGTAACTCAGGTATTAAAAGATATCGGAATCACAGACATCACTATCGTTCCAGAACAGGAATATCCGAACGGATACTTCACAACCTGCAGCTATCCGAACCCGGAGATCTTTGCAGCTCTGGAACTGGGATTAAATCTTGCAAAAGAAACAGGTGCAGACTTAATGCTTGCAACTGACCCGGATGCAGACCGTGTTGGTATCGCAATGAAAAGCCCGGATGGTTCCTATGAGCTGGTAACAGGTAATGAGGTAGGTGTACTCCTTCTTGATTATATCTGTGCAGGCCGCATTGAAAAAGGCACAATGCCAAAGAATCCGGTAGCAGTGAAATCCATCGTTTCCACACCGCTTGCAGACGCAGTAGCAGAGCATTATGGTGTAGAACTCAGAAGTGTACTTACAGGATTTAAGTGGATCGGAGACCAGATCGCACAGCTTGAGGCAGCAGGTGAAGTAGACAGATTTATCTTCGGATTTGAAGAGAGCTATGGATACCTCGCAGGACCATACGTACGTGATAAAGATGCTGTCATCGGATCTATGCTGATCTGTGAAATGGCTGCATACTACAGAAGCATTGGAAGTTCTCTGAAACAGAGACTGGAAGAAATCTATGCACAGTACGGACGTTACCTGAACAAAGTAGACAGCTTCGAATTCCCGGGATTAAGCGGAATGGACAAGATGTCAGCTCTGATGCAGGGACTTCGCGACAAACCGCTCACAGAGATCGCCGGTCACCAGATCGTCAAAGTAACAGACTATCAGAAACCAGAAGAAACAGGACTTCCGGCAGCAAACGTACTCATCTACAAACTGGACAATGGCGAGACAGTAGTAGTTCGTCCATCCGGAACAGAACCTAAGATCAAGATCTATTACACAACTCTTGGCAAGAATCTGGAAGAAGCAGAAGCTGAGAAGGAGAAACTGGCTGAAGCACTGAAACCTATCATGGCATAAGTACAGGATTTTACCTGGAATCAATGCGTTGATATGAATCGGAAGAACCTGTCAGGTTTGATAAAAACAAATGAATAAAACTAAATGAATAAAATCAAAAAGGCTGTGTTTATGAAAGCATGGCCTTTTTATATGCCGGAGATTTTGGGAATTCACGAAATTGTAGTGTGTGCATTCCAGAGTACATTTGAAAATTTATTCGTGCAATCTGCACGCCCTGTTTTGTTGTATATTTTGCATTCATTCGGTTGACGTAGCATAAACAGACGTAGCCTGTTTTGATATTTATTTGTTACTGTTCACTGGTAATATCCCGCGAGGTGTTTTTTGTGAGCGAAGGTCAC
>ERZ773103.948-NODE-948-length-32611-cov-27.879930_pt1 | contig 32611 bp, 24 predicted proteins | sample MGYA00511118_ERZ773103 | MGnify/ENA primary metagenome ERZ773103 (study PRJEB29015, sample SAMEA2737821) | human gut metagenome | biome: human gut; feature: human-associated habitat; material: faeces | place: China | collected 2012 ... | reverse complement strand
AACATTCGACCGCTAAGCGGAAAGCCCTTGGTGGGCGTATGTTCTTCAACCTGCGTTGGCTTGGCGAACCAAACTTCATGAGCGCTTGCACGCTCCAACCAACGGTCTGTGGTTTACAGGTGAACAACTTACGGTCATGCTTGGACTTGCCGCCATCCGGGCGTGTCGCGCTTTACGAAATCTTCATGACTCACTCAAGTGTTACGGTTAAGCCTTGTTCGGAATCCCACGATTCCACAAGGCGAGTCGCAATTCTCGCCGGAACGCGCCGCCCAATAGTCGGAACGTTCCTACCAACCCAAGAGAAATAGAGATAGGGAAAAATGGAAAAGTTCTTCCATCTTAAGGAGAACGGCACCACCGTGTCCACTGAGGTCATGGCCGGTCTGACCACGTTCTTCGCAATGTCGTACATCATCATCGTCAACCCACAGATACTGTCGCAAACGGGAATGCCGTGGGGCGGCGTGTTCCTTGCAACCATCATCGCAGCCATCGCGGGCACGCTCGTCATGGGCTTGTTCGCCAACGTTCCGTATGCTCAGGCCGCCGGCATGGGCCTCAACGCATTCTTCACCTACACCGTTTGCTTCGGCCTCGGCTTCACCTGGCAGCAGACCCTGTGCATGGTGTTCCTGTGTGGCCTGATCAACATTCTCATCACCGTCACCAAGATTCGTAAGATCATCATCCAAGCCATTCCGGAAGTGCTGCAGAACGCCATCGGCGGCGGCATCGGCCTGTTCGTGGCCTACGTCGGCTTCCTGAACGTCGGATTCTTCACCTTCACCACCAAGGCCGACGCCAAGAACGGCGACACCGTGCAGGCCACCCCAGGTCTGGCCGTCATGAATAATCCGACCATCTGGCTGTTCATCATCGGCCTGTTCCTCGCCATCATCCTCACCGTGCTCAAGGTGCGCGGCGGCATGCTGATCGCCATCGCGGTCACCGCCATCGCCGGCATTCCGATGGGTCAGACCACCATGGCCAACTCCATCTCCATCGGCGACACTTTCGCCCAGCTGCCGCAGACCTTTGGCGCTATCTTCAGCGCCGAAGGCTTCCCATCGCTGTTCTCCGACATGTCGAAGCTGCCGATCATTCTGCTGACGATCTTCGCATTCTCCATGTCCGACACCTTCGACACCATCGGCACGTTCATCGGCACCGGCCGCCGCACCGGCATCTTCTCCGCGGAAGACGAGGAAGCCCTCGAAAACGGTTCCGGCTTCTCCTCCAAGATGGACAAGGCCCTGTTCGCCGATTCGATCGCAACTTCCATCGGCGCCATCTGCGGCACCTCCAACACCACCACGTATGTGGAATCCTCCGCAGGTATCGCCGCTGGCGGCCGCACCGGCCTGACCTCCGTGGTCGTGGCCATCTGCTTCGCCCTGTCCGCCTTCCTCTCCCCGGTCATCTCCGCCATTCCGTCCGCCGCAACCGCAGGCGTGCTCGTGGTGGTGGGCTGCATGATGGCGTCCTCGCTGAAGGAAATCGACTGGGGCGATATCTCCGAGGCCGTGCCGGCGTTCTTCGCTTCCGTATTCATGGCGTTCAGCTACTCCATCTCCTACGGCATCGCCGGCGGCTTCATCACCTACTGCATCGTCAAGACCTGCAAGAAGCAGGCCAAGGACGTGCATCCGGTGATCTGGGTCGTGGCCGTGCTGTTCATTCTGGACTTCATCATCACCGCAGTGCTGTAACAGTCCTTTTCATACGGAAAATGGGCGGTTCCTTCAGTGGAATCGCCCATTTTTTATCGACTTTCGTATCGGTTTGACGCAGATCCGCATTAGATGGCTTGGGAGAACGCGTCGACGAGCGCGGCCATCCAGTCCGTCAGGGAATCGTACTGCTCCGGCATCTGCTCGGTCAGCTCCACGATCGGAATATTGGACGATTTGGCGGCGGTGACGATCTTGCCGGTCAGCTCGGTCTCCTCCTGAATGTTGACCACCAGCAGGCCGACCTTGCCGGCCTCCAGCATGTCGGTGAACTGTTTGATGTCGGTCGGCGTTGGCTCGCTTTCGTTGGCCGTGGCACGCATGTAGCCGGTCGGCGTCGCGTCTTTGAGGCCCAGGTCCCCGGCCAGATATTCGGCGACCGATTCCGTGGCGGCATAGGCTTCGCCATCCGCCTTGCGTTTGGTCTCCGTGATTTTTCGGGCGACCTCGTCTTCCTTGGAACGCCATTGCTGGTTCAGCTTGTCGAAATCGGCCTTGCCGTCGGGCCTTGTGCCCTCGTATGCCCTGGTGATGGCCTGTGCGACCGCTTTGCGCACCGCCGCCGAGAACCAGACGTGCGGGTTGCCGCCATCCTTGACGCCACCGATCTCCGCCGCGTTGATGACTTGCGATTTGGCGGATTGCGCGGCTTTGACGGCCCATGAGTCGTACCCGGCGCCGTTGACGATGACGATTCGTGCCTTCTGCAGTTTGGCGATGTCGGACGTGGTCGGCTCATAGTCGTGCGCGTCCACGTTGGTGGAGTTGATGATGCTGGTCACCTGCACGCCGCTTCCGCCGAGCTGCTCGGCGAGGGTGCCCCATTGGTTGATGGAGGAGACGACGGAAATCGCGCCATGCGCGGAACCGGCACCGTTCTGCGACGTTCCGCAGGCAGACGCGGAAGTGAGAAGGCCGACGGAAGCGAGTACGGCAATCGCAATTCTTGCATAACGGTTCACGATAGTTCCTCCATTTTCATACGCTTCATGCTTCGGTGAATCCATCATAACCGTAACTGAGAATGATTCTCAACAGCGCGTGTCGCTTCCACAAGAAAAACAACAAACCGACGCCGAGAGCAATCTCAACGTCGGTTTGCGGGGAAAAGGAGCTGCCGATCAGCCAAAACGTACAATTACAGAGTTTCGCACAGCGAAGCGCTATTAACTGGCCAGCTGAAGCTGACTCGCACCAACCCACCGGGTTGGCACTACGTTTTGGCGAATCGGCCTTATCGATCAGCCAAAACGTCCGGAGACGTAGCGTTCGGCTTCTTCGTTCTGCGGGTTGTTGAACATCGTGGTGGTGTCGGTGAAGTACTCGAGGTGACCCGGCTGGCCGACGGCCTTCAGGTTGAAGAAGGCGGTGTAGTCGGCGATACGAGCGGCCTGCTGCATGTTGTGCGTCACGATCACGATGGTGTACTCGTTCTTCAGCTCGTTGATCAGATCCTCCACGGCCAGGGTGGAGATCGGGTCGAGGGCGGAGCACGGTTCGTCCATGAGCAGCACCTGCGGGTGCACGGCCACGGCGCGTGCGATGCACAGACGCTGCTGCTGGCCGCCGGACAGGCCGATGCCCGGATTGTCCAGACGATCCTTGACCTCGTTCCACAGGTTGGCGCCACGCAGGGCCCACTCGACCAGATCATCCGCGTCGGACTTGGAGATCTTGCGGTTGTTGAGCTTCACACCGGCCAGCACGTTCTCGCGGATGGACATGGTCGGGAACGGGTTCGGACGCTGGAACACCATGCCGACGTCACGACGGACGGCGACCGGATCCACATCCTTGTCGTACAGGTTCTTGCCTTCCAGCAGCACCTCGCCTTCGCAGTGGGCGCCCGGAATGATCTCGTGCATGCGATCGAGGGTGCGCAGCACGGTGGACTTGCCACAGCCGGAAGGTCCGATGAACGCGGTGACCTTGTTGGCTTCGATGTTGATGTTCACGTCTTCCACGGCCAGGAAGTCGCCGTAGAAGATGTTCAGATGGTTGACATCAATACGTTGTCCCATTTGTTTTCCTTATTGTTCTTATGTTTTCGACTATTCGACCGCGCTCAGCGTTCCGACTTGACGGCGAAGATCTTCGCCACGAGACGGCCGATGAGGTTGAGGATCAGCACGATGAGAATCAGCACAAGGGCTGCGGCCCAGGCGCGTTCCATCGGGATGGTGGTGACGCAGGCCGCGGAAGCGTTGGCCGGGCAGTTCGCGTTGAGCTTGGAATACTCCTGGTAGACGTACACCGGAAGCGTGGTCATCTGGCCGGAGAAGAGGTTGACGTTCGTGGAGGCGATGTAGCCTGCGGTCATCAGCAACGGAGCGGTTTCACCGATCACGCGGGCGACGGCGAGAATCGCACCCGAAACGATGCCCGGCAGGGCGGTGCGCAGCACGATCTTCGTGATCGTGCGCTGCTTCGTGACGCCCAGGGCGTACGAGGCCTCGCGCAAATCGTGCGGCACGATCTTGAGCATTTCCTCGGACGACTTGACCACGGTCGGCAGCATCAGCAGGGAAAGTGCGACGGAGCCTTCGAAACCGTTGATGGTGCCGGGGCCGATCAGAATCGTGAACATCGAGAAGGCGAACAGGCCTGCGACGATGGACGGGATGCCGCTCATCACGTCGACCAGCAGGGTGATGACCTGTGCCAGCTTGCCACGGTTGGAATATTCCACCAGGTACACGGCGCACATCAGGCCGATCGGGATGGAGATGAGCATGGCGCCGAAGGTGATTTCCAGCGTGCCGATGATGGCGTGCAGGATGCCGCCGTAGCCGCCGGACGGGGTCGGGTTGCCGCCGACCACGCCGGTCATGTTGTAGCTCAGGAAGTTGAGGTTCAGCCTCTTGACGCCGTTGATGATGGTGGTGAGCAGCACCGAGAACAGCGGAATCAACGCCACGATGAACGCGCACGAGATGAGCGCCTTCATGGCGAAGTCCTTGCGCTTGCGCGCTGAGGTGAAGGAACGGGTCGGCTTGAACTTGTCGAAGTCGATGACGGGAGCGCCGTCCATCGGCGAAGCGTCGTTATTTGCGGCGGTCATCACACACTCGCTTTCTCGGTGAGCTTACGAGCGATGAAGTTCACCACGAAGGTAATCAGGAACAGGACCAGGCCGGTGCCGATCAGCACGGAAACACCCAGATCGTTGGCTTCCGGATACTGCGCGGCGATGTTCGCGGCGATGGTCTGGTTCTGCGAGGCCTGCAGCAGCTTGACGGAGTAGTTGAGGCCCGGGGACAGGATCATGAGCACGGCCATCGTCTCGCCGAGCGCACGACCGAGGCCGAGCATGGAGGCGGACACGACGCCGGACTTGCCGAACGGCAGGACCGCGAGCTTGACCATTTCCCACTTCGTGGCGCCGAGGGCCAGAGCCGCCTCTTCCTGAAGGCGAGGGGTCTGCAGGAAGATGTCGCGGGACATGGAGGTGATGATCGGCAGGATCATGACGGCCAGCACCACGGACACGGTGGCCACGGTACGGGAGGGATTGGCGGCGGGACCGGCGAAAATCGGAATCCAGCCAAGGTATTTGGTCACCCAATTCCAGAACGGGTAGATGGCGGGCACCAGCACCAGACCGCCCCACAGACCGTAGATAACGGACGGGATGGCGGCGAGCAGATCGACCACATAGCTCAGGGCGGTGGCGAGCTTCTTCGGCGCGTAATGCGAGATGAACAGTGCGATGCCGACCGACACGAAGAAGGAAATCAGCAGTGCCAGGGCGGAAATCAGCACGGTACCGAACAGCAGCGGTCCGACGTAGCCCCAGAAGCTGGAAGCCTTGCCGCCGGTGAAGTTGCTGATGGTCGCGCTGTTGGCCTTCTGGTCACCGCCGATCAACGGCCACGCGCGGAACAGCAGGAACAGCGCGACCGCGGCGAGCACGACGAGGATCAGGATGCCGCAGGCGTAGGCCACGCCCTTGAACACCTTATCCGCGTTCTTGCCGCTCACCGGCTGCTGTGCCGTTTTGCTTTGCGAACTCACGGGTTCTCCTTTTGGTTTGCTTGCGATTGCTTTCGATTTTTCTGGTTTTGCGTATCGTCCGTAGGTATCGTTTCAGGCCGCAGCCGTTTTTCACGCGGCTGCGGCCTGAAACCTACGGTCAGTCACCGATCACCGAAAGCGATCGCCCCACTGTGATGGGCTCACTTGGTTTTGATGGCGTCGATGGACTTGACGACCTTCTGACGCAGGGTGTTGGACATCGGAGCGGAGCCGGCTGCGGAAGCGGCGGTCTGCTGGCCTTCGTCGCTGGTCACGTAGGTGAGCCAGGACTTGACGAACTTGGCGGTGTTGGCGTCCTTGTATGCCGGGCAGGCGACGTCGTAGGAGACCAGCACGATCGGGTAGGCGCCCTTCTCGGTGGTGTTGTGGTCGAGCTTGACGACCACGCGGTTGTCACCCTTGGCGGAATCGTCGAGCGGGGAGGCGTCCACGACCTTGGCGGCGGCTTCAGCGGAGAACGGGACGTAATCGTCGCCGACCTTCACGGCCACGGTGCCCAGATCGCCGGCCTGGGAGGCATCGGCGTAACCGATGGTGCCGTCAGCCTGCTGCGCGGTGGAGATCACGCCGGAAGTGCCCTTGGCGCCCTGGCCGACCTCGTTCGGCCAGTTCTCGCCGAGGTCGTAGCTCCATGCGTCGCCAGCGGCGTCCTTGACGTAGCTCAGGAAGTTCTTGGTGGTGCCGGACTTGTCGGAACGGTGCACCACGGTGATGTCGAGGTCAGGCAGATCGACCTTCGGGTTCTGCTTCTTGATGGCGTCATCGTTCCACTTGGTGATCTTGCCGTCGAAGATCTTGGCGATGGTCTCGGCGTCCATGTTCAGGGTCTTGCCCTTGCCGGACACGCCCTGCAGGTTGAAGACGACGGCGATCGGGGAAATGTAGACCGGGATGTCGAAGGCGGTGCCGGAAGCGCACACGCTCTTGGACTGCTCGACCTCGTTATCGGCGAGGGAGGCGTCGGAGCCGGCCCATGCGGTTGCACCGGTCAGGAAGGTGGACACGCCAGCGCCGGAACCGGACGGGTTGTAAGCGACCTTGGCGTCCGGGTTGGTGCCCTGGAAGCCGGCGATCCAAGCTTCGACGGCGGCCTGCTGGGAAGAAGCGCCAGCGCCGGAGAAGTTGCCGGAAACGGTTTCGGTCTTGGTATCGGACTTGGCCGAAGAATCGGTGGAAGCGGTGGTGTTGTCACCGCAAGCCGCGACGGAAGCCAGCATCACAATGCCGGACACAGCGGCGATGGAGCGTACGAGAATGGAGTTACGCATTATTCTTTTCCCTCTGTCAACATTCAGATGGCGTATGTTTCTGATTTTTCGATTTTCTGTTGTCGCCATCGTTCTTCATGACAATCTCCAGCCTATTGGGCGTTTCACTCGCCCCAAACCAAAAACGGTGAACGGAAGATGAACAGTCTACGACACCTTCGCCGTTCGACGTTCCTTCCGTTCACCGTTCTTTGCAAGCACGATGCGAATGCGCGCTATACCAAGCCTTTCATCATCATTCGCTTGGCGTATCGATCTTGTATCCGAGGCCGCGCACGGTGGTCAGATACTTGGGATGGCCCGGGTCCTCCTCGATTTTGGCGCGCACGCGCTTGACATGCACGTCCAGCGTCTTGGTGTCGCCGACATAGTCGGAGCCCCAGATGCGGTCGATCAGCTGGTGGCGGGTCATCACGCGGCCCTTGTTCTGCATGAGGTATTCCAGCAGTTCGAATTCCTTCAGCGGGAAGAACACGTTCTCGCCGCGGACCGTCACCTCATGCTGGCCGATTCTCATGGAAATGTCACCGCATACGAGCGGAATATCGTCGTCGGCGGCTTCTCCGGATTCGGCGACCATCTGGTTGCGGCGCAGCACCGCGCGGATGCGTGCCAGCAGCTCACGGAAGGAATACGGTTTGGTGATGTAGTCGTCCGCGCCGATTTCAAGGCCGACGACCTTGTCGATTTCCGCGCTTTTCGCGGTCAGCATGATGATCGGCACACGGCTTTGCTCGCGGATCCGACGGCACAGCGCGGTGCCGTCAAGACCGGGCAGCATCAGATCGAGCAGCACCAGATCGATACCACCCTTGGTGAACAGTTCCAATCCTTCTTCACCGGTGGCCGCGGCGGACACGTCGTACCCTTCACGGGTGAGCTGGTAGACCAGCGGCTCACGGTACGACTCTTCGTCCTCGACGATCAGAATTCGCGTCATCAGTGGTTCTCCTCATTCTCTGTTGTGGTGGAGTGGCCGGACTGTTTCTTTTCACGGGTGTTATCATTCGCCGAATCCGCCGGATGGTCGGGTTCCGCAGCGCCCGAAGCCTGCGGCATCGTGATGGTGAAGGTGGATCCCTCCCCCTCACGCGACCATACGGAGATGGTGCCGCCGCAATCCTCGACGCAATGCTTGGTGATGGCCAATCCCAGGCCGGTGCCGCCGGTTTCACGGGAGCGCGCCGGATCGACGCGGTAGAATCGCTCGAAAATTCTGCTGAGCGACGCCGCGGGGATGCCGATGCCCTGGTCCACGACGCGAATCGCCACCTTGCCGGATTCGATGCCGATGCCGACGGCCACCGTGGTATGTTCCGGCGAATAGTTGATGGCGTTCTCCACCAGGTTCTTCACCGCAGTTTTGATGGTCTCATGGTCAGCGACCACGAACACGTCCAGGTTCTGTTCGGCTTCCTTGGCCAGTTCCTCGGCGTTCGCATGCACCAGCACCTGCCGGCCGTTCACGGACAGGACCAGGCTGATGTGCTTCGATTCGGCCTTGACCTGGTTTTCGGCGAGTGCCTCGCGTGCCACGGACAGCACGGACAGCCGTTCCGCGTTGAGCATCGCTGCCGCGCTTTGCGCTTTCTGCAGGTCGATCAGACGGTGGACCAGTTCCGTCAATCGTTCGGATTCCTTGGAGATTCGGCCGGAGAAGTATTTCACCGCGTCCGGATCGTCGGCCGCGTCGCCGATCGTTTCGGCGAGCAGAGAAATCGCGCCTGCCGGGGTTTTCAGTTCGTGCGAGACGTTGGTGACGAAATCGCGCCGCATGATTTCGAAACGGCGTTGCTCGCTCATGTCGGAAATGAAAATCGCAAATAGGTTGTCGGCGATCTGTCCGACGCGCACGTGCAGGTAGAGCGTGTCTTCGGGCAGCGGCTTGCCGGCTTCGACGCCTTTGCCGTTCGTGTTCACCACGCCCGTTCGCGTGCGGCCGTGCAGGGGGATGGTCAGTTCGCGTTCGCGCACCACGCTGTCTGTGGAGACCAGTTTCACGATGTCGCGGATTTCCGCGAGCGCCATCGCCTGGTCGTGGATGATGCCGAAGCGCCGCGCGGCCGGGGATGCGTATTGGACCGTGGCCAGCGAGTCTACGACCACCAAAGCTTCGGGCATGACGGCCACCAGCTGGCGTTCCGTGGACTGCACGGGAACGCGGGGGCCGAACAGGGACGTGTTCTTCGCAGCTCCGAACAGGCTCGGATCATTGGGGTCGACGTCGTCCTGCACATCCTGGAAGCCTCGTCTGCGGCCAAGCAGGAACGCCACGACGAACACGACCACGGCCACGACCACCAATGCCGCAACCACCGACGGCGTTGCCAGCATCTGCTCCAACGTCATGCGTTCACCTTCCGATAATCCTCAGTTCTTCCTTAAGACTAGCGGTTTCGGAGAGGCTTTCGCGTATGCGATTCTCTCACGCCACCGGAAGTTTTCCTGCCGTTCATCTTCCGAAACGCAGCATATCGGAATATGAGACGTCCCGTTTGCCGATATGACGATGCATGATGACGGGTCATGCGGCAAACGGGATGTGGAAACGGTTTTTCGCAACGTTAGGCGTTTCGCAACGCCACATGAACGCTACATGCGTTTGGCGATGTTCACCGTCAGTTTCGCGGCGGTGTCCGCGTATTCGGAAATGTCGAACGTTTTGAAATCCTCGTAGTCGGTGTCCGCGTTGTCGCTCAGCGCGCGAATCACCAATGCGGGAACGTCGTTGCGGGCGGCGACATGCGCGACGGCGGCGCCTTCCATTTCCACCGCGTCCGCGCCGGTCTCACGGATCACCTGCTCGACCTTCTGCGGATCATCGACGAAATAGTTGCCGGTGGCGATGATGCCGACGATATGGTGAATGTTCAAGTCGTTCAGCGCCTGGTCGGCCAGTTCGAGCAGACGGTCGTCGCTATGGTATTCCTCGATGGGCCGGTCGGCGGTGCCGGGCTTGAACTGGCCCACCAATCGCATGTCGGTGTCGAGATAGCGCAGGGTGCCGCCGAGCACCACGTCGTTGATGTGCAGATTCGTGTTGAGATTGCCCGCGATACCGGAGAAGATCACGGCGTCCGGCTGGTCAGCGTCGATCAGATGCTGCGTGGTGGCGGCGATGTTGACGGTGCCCATGCCGCCGACGGTCGCGGCGACGTTGACGGCGGTGCCCTTGTTGGTTTCGAGGGTGCCGCGCGTCACCTTGACGCCGGCTTCCTCGGTGACGGTGACGTTGCTCAGTGCCGTTGCGATATTGGCGACTTCCTCATCCATGGCGCCGATGATGGCGATTGCGGTCATTGCACTCTCCCTGTCTTACGTGCTGTCTTGAGTGTTGTTTTACGCGATTGCGATTCGCGTTTCCCGAATTTTCTGCAATCGCGCGGATAGTGAATCGAATCGGTCACTTCCAGCGGCGCGCGGCCACCGCATGGGCAAGCTCGCGTAACAGCTGTTCCGTGGTGTTCCAGCTCAGACATTTGTCGGTGATGGACTTGCCGTAGACGAGCTGGTCGAGCGGCGCGGCCTTCTGGTTGCCGCCTTCGATGAAGCTTTCCATCATGATGCCGGTGATGCCCTGCTCGCCTTTGGCGATACGGCCCGCGATGTCACGCACCACCTGCGCCTGACGATGCTCGTCCTTGCCGGAGTTGCCATGCGAGCAGTCGACGATCAGCCCATGTGCCGCAGCGGAATCGGCCGGCATTTCGGCGCGGATGGTGTCCATGGCCTTGGCCACCGAAGCGGCATCGTAATTCGGGCCGTGCGAGGAACCACGCAACACCACATGGCAGTCGGGATTGCCGAGCGTTTTGACCACGGCGGCGCGGCCGAGATGGTCGATGCCGAAGAACGTGTGCTGTTGTGCGGAAGCGAAGCAGGAATCGGCCGGAGCCTTGATGGAACCGTCCGTGGCGTTCTTGAAGCCGATCGGCATGGACAGGCCGGACGCCAACTGCCGGTGCACCTGGCTTTCCGTATTGCGCGCGCCGATCGCACCCCAGCTAATCGCGTCGGAAATATACTGCGGACTGGTCGGCTCCAAAAACTCCGTGGCCGCCGCCAAACCCTCGTCAAGCACGCCAAGCAGCGTGCGGCGGGCCAACAGCAAGCCCTTCCTGATATTGCAGCTGCCGTCGATATCCGGATCGTTGATCAGACCCTTCCAACCGACCGTGGTGCGCGGCTTCTCGAAATACACGCGCATGACGATCAGCAGCTCGCCATCCAACTCGCCTTTCAACGCAGACAGGCGACGCGCGTAATCGAGCGCGGCCTTCGGATCGTGAACGGAACACGGACCGACGACCACCAGCAGGCGATCGTCCTGACCGTACAGGCAGGCACGAATCTCATCACGCGAATAGGCGACGATCTCCTGCGCCTGCTCGCTCAACGGCAGGTCGCCCAACACCTGCGCCGGCGTGGGCAACACTTCGAATTCCAGCACGCGGCGGTTCACGATGCGGCTGATGCCCACCTGGTCCTCCCAGCGCGGCACGTCGGTCTCCACCAGCGGATTCTTGCCCTCATCCATGGCCTGCCTAATGGCACGTAAATCCTCAGGCGTGTTCAGCTGCTGCTGCATGATCTCGCTCTCCTTGTCGCTTCCTTTCCCAAGGATAGCAACGATGGTGCAGAAACATCAGCCAAGCTTGCGACGCGCGTCGACCGCGTCGGCAAGCGTGTGCAGCAGCTGCTCGGTACGATCCCACGGCACGCATGCGTCGGTGATCGACTTGCCGTATTCCAGCTGGTCGAGCGGCGCGGGCTTCTGATTGCCCGCCTTGAGGAAGCTTTCCATCATGATGCCGAGAATGCCCTGTTCGCCGGCCGCGACGCGTGCGGCGATTTCTTCGACCACTTCGGCCTCGCGCACCTCGTTCTTGCCGCAGTTGCCGTGCGCGGCATCGATGATCAGACCATGCTCGCTTGGTCCGGAAGCCTTGGAAGCCTTGAGATCCGCCAACGCCTGTGCCACGGAAGCGGCATCGTAGTTCGGACCATGCGAGGAACCACGCAGCACCAGATGGCAGTCGGGATTGCCCTTGGTCTCCGCGGAAATCACACGACCATCCAGATTGATGGAGAGGAAATGATGCTCGAAAGCGGCCGCGAAACACGAATCGGCCGCCGGTTTGATGGAACCATCCGTAGCGTTCTTGAAACCGATCGGCATGGACATGCCGGACGCCAGCTCGCGGTGCACCTGGCTTTCCGTATTACGCGCGCCAATAGCGCCCCAGCTGATCAGATCGCAAATATACTGCGGGGTAATCGGATCAAGCCATTCCGTAGCGGCGGGCAAGCCGAGCCCCAGCACGTCGGTAAGCACCTTGCGAGCCATGAACATGCCCTTGCGAATATTGAACTGGCCGTCAAGATCAGGATCGTTGATCAGACCCTTCCAACCGATCGTGGTGCGCGGCTTCTCGAAATACACGCGCATGACGATGACCAGACGATCATCAAGCTCCTTCTTGACGGCGGCAAGCCTCTCCGCATACTCGTGCGCAGCCTTCGGATCATGAATCGAACACGGGCCGACGATGGCCAGCAGACGATCGTCACGGCCATGCAGCACGTCACGAATCTCCTGACGGGACTTCAACACCAGATCGCTCATCTCGTTCGTGAGCGGAAGTTCCTTCAGAAAATATCGGGGAGCGGGAATCGGGTCAAGCTGACGAATATTGACATCCACGGTCTCCGGAAACACGGCGCGCTCATCCAACAGCTGTGCATCCTTCGAACTATCCGGACCGCGAAGACCTGCCATCGCTTCTGTTCCTCCCCTGCATCATTATGCTTGCGTAGCGCGATAGCGCCACCGTCGTTACCTTAACGGATGGGGACGGAATATGGGGATGGGCGACTGCATGGTGGAATGGGTGGGGGCGACGTGGGACGAAGAAAGCGATATAGGAAAGACCCAACGCGGACGGAGAGTCCGGGTTGGGTCTTTTTTTGGGGGAAACGTGCGTCATGGGGCCTGCCGGGCTGAGGCGATGAGGCCTGCAGCCTCGAAAACGCCTGTCGGCGTTTTCCCTCGCGGCGGAAGCCCACCGGGCTTCCGCTATTCGCTCGGCGCGTATTGGCCAGCGCGCGCTCCGCGCGCTATTTGGCCAATGCGCCCATCGGATCCCACGCGGGGAGCATGGTGGCGGGTTCTTCTAGGGCCTTGAGGTATTCAGCGGGAAGGAGGGCCTTGGGGACGGCGACCTCGTAGACGTATTCGGTGAACCAGTCGTCGCTCATGGTGAAGTAGCCCTTGTCGGCAATCTTGTCTCCCCACGAGTTCTCCACACGCCAACGGCGGGTGGTGTGGCCATCCTCATCCACATCCACACCGACGAACGCCATCGCGTGATTCATCGCGGAATCGCCGAAACGGACACGCTGTTCCTTGTCCAGATCGAAATCGACGCCATACACGCGGCCATACTCGAACAGGTCGGTGGCCCACGCGCCGTTCTCACGGTCCATCATCGGATGGCAATCAGCGCCGAACCATACCGGAATGCCCTGTTCCTGAAGAATCTGACGCACGCAGTCCTTCATGAACTGGTTCGGCACGTTGAGGTACTCGGTCGGGTCTCCCCCGGCCACGTTGCCCAGATGCTCGATGCCGATCTTCTTGCCCTTGACGTGCTCCTGACGCGGATCGTCCACCAGGCAGACATAGCTTTCCAAATCGGCGGAACCCACATATTTCTTCCAGAACTCGACAGGCGTGATCTCGCCATCGCGGTGGAACTCGCCATCCTTGTCGGTCCACTCCCAATCGAAGCTCTTCGGCGGCTCGCCCAAGTGAATCGTCAGAATACGGTGACCGGCGGCGACCGCATCGGCGATGATCGCATCGATCGCGGACGAATCAGCGTACATATGCGCAACCGCGGTGTGCAGCATGCGGCGCAGCTGCACGTTCATCTCACCGGTGTTCTTGGAGGATTCAGTCTCCGGGAACAGGTCCTTCGGCACCGCGCCATACTTCTTGTACACGTTCATGGCCATGGTCCACTGGCCGCCGTCGCCCATCACGTCGGACAGCAGATGCTGCATCAGACGCGAATCGGCAGGCTCGCCGGCACGCACCAGCTTGGCCACGTCCTTCAGGAAGTAGTTGACGCGTTCGAGCTTGTCGTAGTACATGGCGTAGTTCTGGGAGAACTCGAAATCCTTGAGACCCATGTTCTGCTTGGCCACGAAACGGGCCACGTTCAGCGAGCTGAACAGCCAGCAACGGCCGGAACGGTCCTGATGGGTGACGGTGCCGTTGTCCACGACGGTGGAGAAACGACGCTGCATCAGACGGGCGCGATCGTAGTTGCGCGCCACCTTGTCGATGCCGGCCGCCGTGACGGCGTTCATGGCCATGCGATTGTGCTCGCTTGCTTCGAAATCGTCGACGAGCTTGTTCAGTTCATCACCGCTCAATGGCGTGATGTCGGTCATTATCCATTCCCTTTCTATGGTTTCAGTTGTTCTGCGAAGCGTCTGCGGATTCGGCGTCGCCTTCCGGCTCGGTCTCGGCTGCGGAATCGTTCTCGACGGCATCCTGCGTGTCGGCGTCTGCCGGTGCGGCGGTCTCATCGTCGTGCTGCGCGTCGTCATCAGATTGCGCGTCGGAAGGCTCGCCTTCATCGACGGCGTTGACCACGGACAGGTCGTTCATGCCGAAACCGGAGAACGCGTTGGAGAACATGGCACGCAGTTCGCTGACGCGCTGCGTGATCTGGGCCTCACGGCTCTGCAGGTCGGCGATGCGCTGCTGCACGCCGTCCAGTTCCTTCTTCGCGGCCTCACGACGCTCGTTGATCTGCTCGTCGGCGTCTTCGGTGGCCTGCTTGAGGATGCTCGCCGCGTTCGCGTCCGCCTCGTCACGCTTGCTGGAAGCGTACGCCTCAGCCTCGTCACGGGTCTTCTGCGCGGAGGAAATCAACTCGCTGGCCTGCTTGTTGGCGGCCTCGCGACGCTCGTTCAGGTCGGTGAGCAGCTCATTGACCTTCTTCGTGGCCTCCTCCTGCTGGGCGGAGATGTCGGCGCGGATCTGCTCCACTTCGGCGTTGACCTGGCTGATGGTCTTGGTGCGGTGCACCTCCGCCTCGTCGGTGATCTCCTGGGCCTTCGCCTTGGCGGTGTCGGTGATTTCGGCGGCACGGCGCTGCGCGTCGGTCATCATCTTGGACACCTGCTCGCGCACGTCCGCCAGCTTCTTGTTGGCTTCGGCAAGCGCGGATTCGATCTGGTCGTTGGTCTCGCTCTTCAGGCGGGAGATCTCCTCATTGGCGTTCTTGCGCTGTTCGGCGATCTTGCTGGTCGCCTCGGTGCGCATGTCGGAAATCTCACGTTCCTGCGTGGCGCGTTCGGCGGCAAGACGCTTGCCGTGTTCCTCACGGGAGTTGGTCAGTTCCAGATCGACGGTCTGACGCTGCGCCACCACGGCCTTCTGGGCCTCGCTGCGCATCTGGTCGACCTCATGCTGGGCATTGGCCCTCATGGCTTCGGATTCGTCCTTGGCGTCACCGAGCACCTTGGCCGCCTTGGCGTTGGCGTCGTCCATGATGCGCTTGGCGTCAATTTTGGCGTTGTTCAGCAGTGTTTCAGCCTGCAGCTGCACCGTGGCGCGGACCGCGGAAGCGTCCTTCTTGGCTCGTTCAAGCAGCTCAGCGCTGGTCTGTTCCGCGCTGGCGAGCATCTGCTGGGCGTTGGCGCCCAGTGACGCGAAGGATTTCGGAGCGGCCTTCTTGTTCTTTTCCTCCTGCAGCTGCGCCTGCAGCTCAAGGATGGTCTGGTCGTCGGCCTTGACCTGCTCACGCAGACGGTTCACCGTCTCCTGAGCCGAAGCGAACGCCTCGTCGACTCGATCCTTGTCGTACCCCCTCAACACGATTGGGAACTGCTCAACCATGCCCTTTTCCTTTCACGAATTCCCTACACTTTGCGCATCTGCCAGCGCGCACTCGTTCAGTACTCTATCTCAGTCAGCAGGCGGCACGCAGAACGAAATGCATTATTCTCACAGAGAGCACAGAAATCGTTCGAAAAAGTCTGTCGGGGGTATGGCGGTATGTCCGCGACCACGTGTCGAAACCGCATGACTCACATGTCGCAGAAAATCGTGCCGTAGAAAGCGGAGCCGTCCTCAGCCAAGCAGAATGTCGCTTGACGAGGGTTGCAGGAAGTATCGTACCGATTCACGCAGCACGTCATCGACCGCAGCGGTCTGCTGTTCGATCGACAGTCCACGTTCGTGCGGCCGACCGTTGACGATCGGCAGGCTGACGAACCCCGACAGAATGCGACGTTCCTGGCCCGCCGACCAGTTGAGCAGATGGTAGAACAGCGAATTGCATACGAACGTACCGGCGTCGGAACTCAACGCGGCGGGAATCTCGTGTTTGGCGAAATCGCGCAGTATCGACCGCAACGGCAGGCGCGTCCAGTACGCGGCCGGACCTTCCGGATCGATCGGGCGGCGGGGCGGAATCACGTTGTCGGCATCCGGCTTGGCCGCATCCATGAGATTTGTGGCGCATCGTTCCAGCAGAATGCCACGGGAGGTGCGCTTGAGCCCTGTGGCGATGACGATGTCCGGCTTGGCCTGTTCGATGGCTTCCAGCAGCGTGGGCCAGGCTTTGGCGAAGCTCACCGGAAGCGTGACGTTGGTGACGGTGACGGCGATGTCCTGCAGCAGTTCTTCGGAGATCGCCTGCGATTGCGCCGGATCGGCCCATTGCTTGGCTACCGCCGCCGGCACGAGCACGGCCGGATTGACGTCGATGCCTTCATAGGGCGTGAAACCGGAGATGACGATGTTGATCTGCTGCATGGTTTCCAGTGTACGTGGTGAATGTGTTGAACGTTAAGTCTGCCGACACGTCGACGGACTTAACGTTCGATGAAAATCAACGGCTGTGCATCTGGGAGAACGCCTCGGCGAACACGGCGTGCATGCGCGCCTTGGCTTCCTCCTTGGCGTGTTCGGGGTCGAGGCTGCGGGCGATGCCTTCGGCGATCGGCATGTCGGATGGCGTGGTGATTTTGAGGTTCGTTTCGGAACCGTTCACGATGGCGACCGGCTCGTCGGGCAGGTAGTCCACCACCACGCGCGTGTCGTCGGTCGGATGGAAGTCGGGGTCGGCGGCGGCCAGTTCGTAGGCTTTGACGATGGTACCGAAACGGAACGCCTGCGGGGTCTGCGCGCGGAAGGTGTTCGGACGTTCCGGCACGGATTTGACCACCTTGCGGTCGCCCAGATCCTCTGTGAGTAGAATCGTGTCGGTGGAGGCGTAGGCCACGGTGGCGGCATTGAACTGGTCCAGGCTGTCGATGCAGCCGTCGATGGACCGCTCCTCGACGAACGGACGCACGCCGTCGTGGATGAGGATTTTCGCGCCGGAGGGAATGCCGGCCTGCTTGAGCAGGTCCAAGGCGGCGAGCGTGCTGTCCACGCGTTCGGCGCCGCCGGGAACGATGGCCCGCACTTTGGCATAGCCGGCTTCGTCGATAAGCTCGTTCACCGTCTCTTCGACACGTTCGTTGACCACCACGATGATGTCGCTGATGCGGTCGTTGTTTTCGAATGCCTCGATGCTCCAGCAGACGATTGGCTTGCCGCCCACCGACACCAGCTGCTTGGGGTTGTTCTCGTCGAATCGGGTGCCGAATCCCGCTGCCAGCACCACGGCCACGACCGGCATCTTCTGTTCCTGCATCTGCTCTCCCTTACTCATATGCTCCACCGTAAAGCCGCGGCCGCATGCCACCCCGTTCCGCGGCGGGTTCTGCACGCAATCCGCAACAGTGGCCACGCGAATCACTCGAATCGCGTGGCTTGTATGGCTCGTATGGTGATTATTCGCGTACGATCAGCGCCAGCATGCGTCCTTCATGCTGTTTTTTGGCGAGCGACGCGCGGCGATGCGAGAACCACAACGGGTTTTCGAGCGTGCACAGGCTGCGGCGGATCTTGTTGAACCGTTCGGAAAGCTTCGGATCGCCTTCGCCATCGGCGGCGCAGATGCCGGCCAGTTCCTCGTCTTCGGACAGGTACTGCGTGGCCGCGTTGACGCGTGGACGGGATGAGACGATGTTGTCGGCCGGCACGCCCGCTTTGGCAAGCTCCTGCAGGGCGGCCGCGGCGATGTCGATGCCCGGCTGGCCAAATCGGCTCAACGTGAAGGTTCCCGGGAACTGCGCATCGAATTCGTCGGCGATGTCGCCACCGACCTCGTAGCAGTCGCCGCAGATGCAGGGGCCGAGCGTGGCGACGATACGTTCCGGCTGGGCGCCCTTGGACACCATCTTCTCGATGGTCGCGCCGATCACGCCTTTCTGCAGACCGCGACGGCCGCAGTGCGCTGCGCCGATCACGCCGGCTTCGGGATCGGCCATGAGCACCGGCAGGCAGTCGGCGGCGAACATGCCGAGCGCCACGTTCTTCTGGGACGTCACTTGGCCGTCGGCTTCGATGACGGTCGGCTCACCGTCATTCCCCGTCGCGTTGTTTTCGCCGTCCGTCTCGTCTTCCGGCTTCTTCGTGCCGGACACGTCGAATCCGAACGGCTGGTTGATGACGAATGATTCGTCCACGTCCACCGCGTCGCCGGAATGCACCTGGCTGATAAGGCTGATTTTCGCGCCGAGCACGTCGGCGAGCGCCTTGCGGTTGGCGAGCACGTGTTCCGGTTTGTCGCCGGATTTGCCGCCGAGGTTGAAGTGCGCGAAATCGCCTTCGCTGGTGCCGCCGAGTCGCGTGGTGTAGACGACTTTGATGCCGGGGGCCAGCATGATCGGAATGGTCACGGGAATCGGGTTGCCGTTTTTGTCAGTGGGGTCGATGGCGTTGGAATCGAGGATCGCGTCATCGTATTGTGTGCTGCTCATGTCTTGTTTTTCCTTGGTTTTGCGATTGGAAGGCCTGCTTGCGATTGCCGTCTTCTATTCGGCTTTCAGCGTCGGCTTTTTCGTGCGCGAGCGGATGGCCGCGTTGACGGGCACTTCCTGCGGGCACGGCATGGAGAAGACGTGCGCCGGGTTGTTGATGGCTTCGACCCAGTGGCCGTCGGCGTCACGGAAACCGCCGGCAGGCACGGTGTAGGCGAAGGGGGCCGCGCCGGGCAGCACGAATTCGACTTCCTGGCCGGCTTCGATCTTGTTGCGGCTCATGATGGTCACGCGTCCTCCGTCTTCCGGACTCCAGGACAGCACTTCGCCGACGACGAGCCATGCGCGGAAGTATGCGGAACGGTCGGTGCTTTGCCGCACTTTGTGTCCCGGATAATAGAAGCCGGTGGAGTAGTCGCGGTGCGCCACTTTGTCGGGCTCGTCGAGCAGCCAATCCGGCAGGGTGACATGCGGTGCCGGCCGTGCACCGGCGTGATGCCAGCCTTCCGGCAGTATTTCGGCGGCGGTGTTCGACTTGCGTCGGGTGCTGCGTGCGTGGTAGCTCAGATTGTCCGGCTCGCCAATCGCGATATTGCCGGACGAAACGTTGCCAGCCGAAACGTTGCCGGACGGCACGCCCCCAACGGGAACGGCGTCGATGTCGGGCTTGCCGGCGAACGCGCCATCGGCGTTGGCCATGATCGCATCCTCGGTGTCCGGCTTGCCGTATTCCGGGTCACCGGGACGGATCACGCGGTCGCGGAACGGCTTCAGAACATTGCCGTCGGCATCTTCGAAGCCGCGCTGGACCATGTATTCGTTGACGGCCGTCTTGTAGGCGTTCGTCATGGCGGCGATGTAGTAGGCGCTCTTGGAACGGCCTTCGATCTTGAGGCTCGTCGCGCCCGAATCAAGCAGATCGTCGATGTGGGCGAGCATGTTCATGTCCTGCGAATTGAACAGGTACGCGCCTTCCGCGGTCTGTTCGATCGGGAAGTACTGGCCGGGGCGTTTCTCTTCGACGATCGAATACTTCCAGCGGCACGGCTGCGCGCATTCGCCGTGGTTGCCGTCGCGGCCGGTCAGATAGTTGGAGAACAGGCAGCGTCCGGAGAAGGCCATGCACATCGCGCCGTGCACGAAGCATTCGATGTCGAGGTCGTCGGGGATGCGGGCGCGGATGTCGCGCACGGCCTGCAGGTCCATTTCGCGGGCCAGCACCACGCGGCGTGCGCCCAGTTCGTAGAACGCGTTGGCGGCCTGGTAGTTGGTGACGCCGGCCTGCGTGCTCACATGCAGTTCGAGGTTCGGAGCCACCTGCTTGGCCATGAGCATCACGCCGATGTCGGAGACGATCAGCGCGTCCACGCCGGTGTCCTTCAGCTTGCCGAGGTATTCGCGCATGGCTTCCACCTCGTTGTTGCGCGGCAGCACGTTGAAGGTGACGTACACGCGGGCCCCACGCTCGTGGGCGTAGCGTGCGCCTTCCTCGAAATCCTCGAGGCTCAGGTTTTTCGGCGCGCTGCGCATGCCGAACGCCTTGCCGCCGCAGTAGACGGCGTCCGCACCGTAATCGACCGCGGTTTTCAGTCCCCTCAAATTGCCTGCGGGGGCCAACACTTCTGGCTTGTTTCTTCTTTGCACGGATGTTCCTCTTACTCGTAAAAGACCATCAGATATTGTCGTAGATTCACGGGACAGGCAAAGCCCGTCCAGCCGTTACGCAAGCTCGGGCTACGCCAGGCGCTACGCCAGCTCGCGTGCGACGGCGGCGAGTACGTCCACTGCGTCGGCGAACTCTTCCGGCGTGGTGTAGGAGTAGCTCAGGCGCAGGGAGTTGTCGGCGGCGAAATCGTAGATGTCGCCGGGGTTGAGCAGCACGCCACGTTCGGCGGCCAGCTGGAACAGGCGGTTCATGCGTATCGGCCGGTCGAAGGTCATCCAAATGTAGAAGCCGCCGGACGGCACGTTCCAGTGGGCGAGCCCGTCCATTTTCTCCTGCAGCGTAACGAGCGCGCGGTCGCGGCGGTGCCGCAGCTCCCGTTTCAGGCCGGCCACGTATTCGTCGTACATGCCGTTCGTGAGGAATCGCGCGAACGTCCACTGGCTCAGCACGCTCGCACCGTAGTCCATCTGCATTTTCACGTCGGCGAGCCGCTGCACGATCGGTTCGGCGGCGACCAGCCATCCGATGCGCAGTCCGGGAGCCAGCGACTTGGACGCGCTGCCGAGCGTGATGACCATGCCGGTCTCATCGAGGGCCTTCAGCGACGGCAGCGGGGCATCATCCTCGAAATACAGGTCGCGGTAGGCGCCGTCCTCGATGATCGGCAGTCGGCTGTCCACGGAAAGCTCGACCAGTTCATGCCGGCGTTTGTCGCTCATGGTGACGCCTGTCGGATTGTGATTGGTCGGAATCGTGTACAGGATCGCATTGCCTTTGCGGTTGCGCGCGTTGAGCGGCGCCGGACGGCCGGCGTCAAGCTCCCCTTCCGCCAGCAGGCCGCGCAATGCCTGCACGTTGAGGCCGTCGTCGTCCATCGGCACGCCTTCCAGATGCATGCCGGCCGACTGGAACACCTGCAGCGACTTGATGTAGCTCGGCGATTCCGCGTATACGGTGGTGCCGGCCGGCAGCAGGCTCACCGAAATCATCTGCAGCGCCTGCAACGCGCCGGATGTGACCAGCACCTGGCTTGCCGTGCAGTCGACGCCGGTGGCGCGCATGTGCGCCGCGATGGCCTCGCGCAGTTCGGGCAGGCCTTCGGGCGGCGGGTAGCCGAGCGTTTCGATCTCGTCCGCCGCCTCGCCGAGCACCTGCCGCCACATGGCTTTCGGAAAGAGCCGCGGGTCGAGCTCGCCGGTGCCGATGCGCGTCATGTTCGGCGTGAACTCGTACCGGTTGATGGCTTGGATGGTGTCGTTGTTGGCTTTGAAGAAGCCGGAATCCACGTAATCGGCCCAGTCGGGCGCGCCCGGCAGCATCAGCGACCACGTGTTGCTGACGATTCGCGTGCCCGCTCCATGCTGCCCTTCGACGATGCCGTAGTCGGACAGCTCGTTGATGGCTGCGATGACGGTGGACCGGTTCACGCCGAACCATTCGGCGAGCGCGCGTTGCGACGGCAGACGCGAGCCAATCGGCCAGTTGCCGCTGTGCACCTGTTCGCACATGTATCCGACGATTTGTTCGGTGACGGGTTCGCCGGTGGTACGGTCCGGTTTCCAATCGATGTTCAGCGGCGCGATGCGTGCCATGACGCTCCTTCACATTGGTGGTGTCGGTATGGTTCGGCGTTTTCCGCGGTCGGCGCATCTGCTTTCTGACAGTGGACCGTCCTGCGATTGGCTGAGCCAAACCTCAGCTTTTGGCTGGTTGCCTATTGTAGCAACACCTATACAATATGACACTGGTTACGTTGTTTTTCGCAGAATAGAGGTTTTTCCTGCGATTACAAAATGAGCGATTTGGTTGGTTTTGGCTGGGTTGATTACAACCAACCAAATATGTTTGGATGGATAAGAGGCGAGTATGGGATTCTTTTTCCAAGGGCTGACGTTGGGATTGGCGTATGTCGCGCCGATCGGTATGCAGAATCTGTTCGTCATCGATTCGGCGCTGACCAAGCCGCGCCGCCGCGCGCTGCTGACCGCGCTGATCGTGCTGTTTTTCGACGTGTCGTTGTCGCTGTCCTGCTTTTTCGGCATCGGCAGGCTGATGCAGGATTACGCATGGCTGAAGCTGGCCATTCTGGCGATCGGCGGCTTGGTGGTCATCCGTATCGGCGCGGGTCTGCTGTTTCCCGGCAAGGGTGGCGATGATGGCGCCGCGCAAACGCCGCAGTCGCGGACCTCGCAATCGCAGGGCTTTGCGCAACGCGTCACTTCGAAATTCGGCGGCGACAGCGAGCTGCTGCACACCATCGTCACCGCCGGTGTGGTGACGTGGTGCAATCCGCAGGCCATCATCGACGGCACGCTGATGCTCGGCGCGTTCAGCGCGACGCTTACCGTCGGTCAGTCCACGCCGTTCATCACCGGCGTGGAAACCGCGTCGGCACTGTGGTTCTTCGGCATCACCCTGCTGGTGTCGCTGTTCAGCCACAAGTTCAGCCCGCGAATCGTCACCGCGATGAACCGCGTGTGTGGCGCGGTGGTGGTGCTGTACGGCGTCAAACTACTAGCTGATTTCGCGATGGCCGTGCTGTAATCCCCGATAGCCGTCCGGTTCCGCAAAAACGTATGCCCGTCCGTGTTTTGCTACCCGAGCTGAGTGGTTGGGTTAACAAAATGCGGACGGGCAGTGCTTTTTCAGCCGAGGAAGGCGAGCTCCTCGTCAGTGAGTTCGAGCTCGTCGGCCTTCAGGGAGTCGAGGATGGTTTCGGGACGGTGTGCGCCCGGAATCACGAACATGTGGTCGCCCTTGGCCAGCTCCCAAGCCAGCACCACGCGCTGGTAGCTCACGCCATGCTTGGCGGCCACTTCGCGGAACGGGTCGAACAGATGCTCGTCGTACGGGTGGCGGTAGCCGCCGAGCGGACTCCAGCACACGAAGGCGAGACCTTCCTTCGCGCAGTATTCCAACGTGTCCTGGGTTTCCAGATGGATCGGCGAATACTGGTTCTGCACGGCAACGAGCTTGTCGCCGAGAATCTCCTGTGCGATTTTGAGCTGTTCGATGCTCACGTTGGACACACCCGCCCACTGGGCAACGCCCTGGTCGAGCAGCGCCTTGATACCTTCGCAGGACTCGTTGTACGGCACTTCCGGATCGTGGCGATGCAGGTAGAGCAGGTCGATCGAGTCGACGCCGAGCGCCTGCGCGGACTGCTTGCCGTATTCGATGAGGTGTTCCGGCTTGCCGTCGCGCGGCCAGATCGGCTTGTCGCCATCCCACGCGCGGCGCAGACCGACCTTGGTGGCCACGGTGACTTCCTCACGCGGCCCCTTCCATGTGTCCAGCGCTTCGCGGACCAGCTTTTCGCCGGTCTGTTCCTCTTCGCCCGGCGTGTAGTAGGCCCATGCGGTGTCGATGTGGCGGCAGCCGGCGTCAAGCGAGGCGTGCAGGGTTTCGATGCCGACGTCGTGGCCGCGGTTGTTTTCGATGGTCAGCGGCATTTCGCCGTGGCCGATGGCGGTGGTGTGGAACGGTCCGAGATTACGGAACAACGTCATGTCTTCTCCTTCGAAAGTGGTGTCTTCCGGCAGGCGCGAGCCGGTTGGAGCCGGGTCGGAACCAAGTCGGACGGCATCTCGTTCAGGTTCTGCCAATGGAAAAGCCTACCAATCGCCATGGGCGAAAGGTAGGCTTTTCAAGCCGGACCGGGCGTGGGCAAACACAATGCCGACAATCGCAATGTCATAGGGCGTCACGTTGTCCGACGGCGGGCGGCATGTCGTGGATCAGCGGCCACCGCCGCCTCCACCGCCGCCGCCTCCACCGCCGCCGCCGAAGCCGCCGCCGGAGAAGGAACCGCCGGAGCCAGAGGATGAGGAAGGCGCGGCCGCGGAAATCGTGGAACTCACCGAAGCGAATCCAGAGCTGATCTGCGAACCGATGTCACCGATGCCGCCCATGAATTGCGTACCGCCATACATACCACCCGGCATCATGCCATTCGTATTGATCGGACCGTTCCACGCCTGGGAACGATAGGTCCAATAGCCCAAGGAGTCATAACCGTAGGTGTCAAGCCATTGCGGGTCGTTGACTTCGGGGTAGGCGCGGGCGAATTCCCTCGCTACCTTCTCGGAGATGCCGAACGCCGCCGCGTAGACCATGTACCAGTTCCATAGCGTCAAATCAAGGGCTCCGCGATTGGAGAAATTGGAGAAATCTTCCATATAGCGTTTGAGTCCCAAGCATTCGCCGGCATACTGCTGGCCGCGTTCGGTGATGCCTTCCGATCGGCCCGCGGCCATGCAGAAGACGCCGATACAGATGAACGGCACGCCCAAGCACAGCGCCATCGCGATATTGCTCGCACCGTTGGCGAATATACCAATAGCGCCGATGACCATCAGACATAGGCTCGGCACCAACCACCGTCCGTTCACGCTCTTCACCGCGCCAAGCGCTCCGAATTCGAGGTCACAGGCGCTCTTGAACCGATTCAGGGACTGGTAGCCCTCCTCCCAGTCGGAGCAGGCCGTGTCCATCTGGTTGAAGTCGAACACCGGCGAGCCGACGCGCATGGAGATGCCGATCAGCAGTTCCAGACAGGCTTCCTCGGACTGGCTCAGACCGAGGGTGTTGCGATGGGAAAGCGCGGCCGGCATGATCACCAGAGTGCTGGTGGAAGCCGTGGCCTTGGCTCGATTGGGATCGGAAGCAATCATGCGGGCGAGGTCGGAGGCGTTGGCTTGGCTCAGATCGATGCCTTGGTACAGGCTGGATGGCCCCGGGTAGACGGCAAGCGCCTTCTTGACCACCAACGCCAGTATCGTCGCCGTCATGGCACGCGATGATCGGTCACCTACGGATTCGTCCACCACGTCGATCAGATACGCGCTGGCCGCAGGGCTGACCTGCGGTGGATCGCGCCAATATTCGATGCCGCCTTGGTAACGGGCCTCGCGGTTCGCCGACAGCACGCCACGAATCGCCAGCACGCAGCATAGCACTCCGATTATCAGACAAATCAACCAGCCTGCGACGGTGAGCTGCGCCTTCAACCGTTGGCTGTCGCGCCACTGTTGTTCCTTGGCGGCCTCCGTGGATTTCAGTTCGTCGAGATAATCGCCGGACTGCGTACGTTCGACGCCGGCAGCGCCTGTGTTGTCGAAGGCCGCGACGAGGTCGACATATTGGTTGGTGCGCAGGTCGCTGATGGTGAAATGCAATGTGCCGTCCGCATCACGCGATGTCTGGGAGGTGGCTTCGGTATGCAACCACGCCCACGAATTGTTGGAGGCGATGCCTTCGGGGAACCGCACGGTGCCGGTGACCTCGCCGGCCGGCACCTGGTTGTCTTCGGGGAACATCTCCCACATGAGATTCGTCACGTCGCTATGCCGCGTGCCCATGTCATGGAACGTCATGCTCACATCGAACTTGAGGCTGCTCTGTTTGACGGTGGCGGGGATGTTCCAGCCGATCTCGATGTTCTTCTGCTCGCCGGAACCATTCGGGTCGATGCCGTCGGTAGTGGGATCGAACGGCTGCGGCGAGTCGGAACCGGCCGTGGTGTCGGCGATGTACCAGTGGCCGGCATAGGTCGAGTCCCATGTGCCGTCGGATATGCCGGATGGCAATTGTGGATCGGTCTGCGTATATTCCTCGCCTGTGGATGCGTTGGTCACGGAGATGTCGGTGATGTTCGTCAGATCTTGGTTGCGCAGTTTGAACGTCAGATACAGCTGTTTCCACGGCTTGGTGTCACCGTTGCCGTCCTCGCGACGCTTCAGCTGGTAGTCCAGATGCTCTGTGAATCTAATGTCGCCGTTGCTCTGGAGCCGTGCATCGAAGTCGACGGAGCGGTAGCTCAGGTCCGCCTCGTCGCCGGATATGACGAATACCGCAAGGATGATGGCAACCACCGCCACCAGCGCACTGAACGCGGCGATTAGCCCGCGTCCGTACCGTTTACCGTTCATTGTTCACCCCTTCCTGCTCTCTACGACTGGCCAATGCGGCCATGGTGCGTTTGCCAGTACGTCTGTTTCATCGGCCTCCGAACGAACCGCCGCCGGAGCCGCCGGACGATCCTCCGAAACCGCCGCCGGAGAAGGAACCACCGGAACCGCCGAAGCTTCCGGAACCTCCGGATGAGGAGGATGGGGCCGCCGCGGAGATCGTGCTGCGCACATCGGCGAAACTGGAACTCAGCTGCGCACCGAGATCGCCGAAATTCGCGCTGAATGCGGCCGGATCAATCGTGGAGGCGCCAAGCGACGTGCCGACGGATGCGCCAAGCAGGCTGCTGGAACGCAAGGGCATGTACATGTACGAGGTGCCGGCATGCTCATCCAACCACTGCGGATCGGCCACTTCGGGATATGCTCTGGCTAGCTGGGCCATCGCCTTCTTGGAAATGCCGAACGCGGTGGCATACACCATGTACCGGCCCCACAACGTCATGTCGAGCACGCCTCGGTCGGTGAAATCGCTGAAATCCGTAAGATAGCGTTTCAATCCGGCGACTTGCCCACCATAGCGTTGCCCCTCATCGGTCAGCACATAGCGTTTCCCGTATGCTGCGGCGAAAGCGCAAAGCGCGACCACCGGAACGCAGACGACCAGCGCCACGGCAAGCTCACCGTCCTGCACGTATTTCAACGCCAGGAAGAAGGCGAACGCAATACCCAGCCCACTGAACAGATAGCTGAGCAATCCCATAGGCTTGACGGCATGTAAGTCATCGAATTCCATGGAGCACGCGTTGTCGAAGGTTTCCAACAGCTTGTAACCGCTCGAATAGTGTTTGAAGGCCTTGCTCATCTGTTTCAAATCAAACACCTGCGCATCATGCAGACGCGATGACGCTTTAAGCAGGATGTCAAGCACCGCTCTTTCGGAGGAACTGAGCAGCAACGAACCGATGTCGTCACACACCACCGGCATGATAGCGATGGTGCTGGTTTTCTTCAGTTTGCGCGCGGACGCCGCATTGGAACCGAGCATGCCAGCCACCGAAGCCGCGCTCGTCGTGGTCAAATCAATGCCGTTATACAGGTCCACCGGCCCCGGATAGATGGCGATCGCGCCTTTCGAGGCAAGCGACATCACCGTGGCGGACATCTGTCTGTTGGCCAGTTTGTCGGCGTTCTTGGTCTTGCCGGAACCGAATATCGAGGAGGATGCGCTCATGATATCCTCCATCTTCGCGGCGGCTGCTGGACTTAGGTCAGGCAGGTCCCGCCAGTATTCGATATCGCCCTTGTATTGCGATTTGCGGAAGCTGACGATGGCGAAATACAGCGCCGCCACAGCAAGCGCGATGCCGATCAACGCCGCGAATATCCAGCCGGCCACCCGTTTGACGGCCTTCGTATGCTGACTGGACCTCCATTCCCGTTCCTGTTTGGTTTCATCGTCGATAAGCCGTTGCTTGTATGCGCCGGACTTGGTGCGTGCCACGCCTTGCGCTTGCGAGGCATCGAACATGGCCACGACATCCAAATAGTCGCCGGCGCGCACATCATTGGCGGAGAACATCAGGGAACCATTATCGCCGCGGTTCGTGGTGGAGGTATTTTTGGTGTGCAGCCATGCCCACGAATTCTTGCCGTTAATGCCGTTGGGGAATGTGACTTTGCCCGTCACCGTACCGATGGGAATCTGGTTTTCCTCGCCGAACGGCTCCCATTGGAAGGAGACGACGTCGTCATAGGCGGTGCTCACGCCATGCAGCGTCATGGATACATCGAATTTGAGACTGTCCTCGGATACGGTTTGTGGAATATTCCAACCGATTTCAAGTGTTTTGTCGGCCTGACCGTCATCACTTAACCCATCGGTCTGCGGATTGAACGGCTGAGGATCGTTCTCATCCTCAGTGACGTCCACGATGTACCACCGTCCCGCATGCTCGTCGTTCCAGTTGTCGGCATTGTCGGGGAAGACGAAGTCGCCCTGGCGGTATGTCTCGCCGTTGGATACGTCCTTGACCCCAATATCGCTGATATCCGTGAGATTCTTGGATTTCAGCGTATACCGCTGATACATCTGCTTCCAGTCACGGCCACGGTCCTTCAGCCTCATGTCGATATGCTGCGTGACTTTGAGATCGCCGTTCCTCTGCACCGCCACGTCGTAGTCAAGCGTGCGGTAGCTTAAATCGGGTTCCTCATCGGAGGTCTGCGCATTGATGAGCACGATGCCCAACATCGTCAACGTGACCACAATCGTGGACAGCAGACTGACCAACGTACGTCTGATATTCATCGGCGGTATCTCTGTTTTCTCTCAAGGGTCCTCAAGCACCAACGCATGGTCTCGGCGTCAACGGACCGTAATACAGGAAAGGGAGTGCTGGCAAGACATCACACCTCGTCAGCGCTCCCCTTTCTTGTATGGAAACGTTCAGAACTTGACTTGCGGAGCCTGACGGTCCGCTTCGTCGACCTGGAAGTACGCCGCCTGCTCGAAGTGGAACAGTCCGGCGATGATGTTGGTCGGCACGACCTCGATCTTGGTGTTGTACTTCTGCACCACATCGTTATAGAACTGGCGGGCGTAGGCGATTTTCTCCTCGAGCGCCTTGAGCTGGGCCTGCAGGTCCAAGAAGTTCTGGTTGGCCTGCAGCTGCGGATACGCTTCGGCCACGGCCTGGAGGTTCATGATCGCGCGGCTCAGCTGGTTTTCGGCTTGGATGCGCTGTGCCACATCACCGGACTGCGCCGCCTGGAGTGCGCTGGCGCGGGCCTGGGTCACCTGTGTGAACACCTGCGATTCATGGGCAGCGTACCCCTTGACGGTCTCCACGAGATTCGGGATGAGGTCGGCGCGCTGCTTGAGCTGCACGTCGATCTGCGCCCAGCCGTTTTTGACGCGATTGCGCAATGTGACCAGACCGTTGTAGGCGGACACTCCCCACAGCACTATCAGGACGATGACAATGAGTGCAATAATGCCGAATATCATGTGAAAATCCTTGCTTCTTTGCTTGTTTATTTGTCTAATTTTCGCATGAGGGCTACACATTTCGTTGTATTGTCGGTTTTTCCATGCACCCGTAAATCGATTGATGCCAATATTCGCACAGCATGTCGAACGTACGAAAAACCCACCCCTTACGGAGTGGGTTTTTCGTTAGATTACCTATCGGCTTCGCTGCGAAGGATCCGTGAGAAAACGTCAATCTTCGAATGCTGAGCCGTCAAGCGAGAAGCCCAGTGGGCTTCTCGTAGGTGAAGTGAGCAGCTTCGCTGCGAAGGATCCGTGAGAAGACGTCAGTCTTCGAACGGATCGAAGTCGCGGCGCACGCGGCGACGCGGACGCTCGGAGCGCTCTTCGCGATCGGCACGGTACTCGTCGTAGTTCTCGTCGGCGGCGTAACGCGGGTTGCGGTCGTCACGACGGCTACCACGGCGACGGTCGGAACGGCGGTCATCGCGATCGTAGTCGCGGTCATCGCGGTCGGAACGACGGCGACGCGGACGATCATCATAATCACGATCATCGCGATCGGAACGGGACGAACGGCGATCGTCACGATCGTAGTCGCGATCGTCACGGTCGGAACGACGGCGACGCGGACGATCATCATAATCACGATCATCATCGCGGTCGGAACGACGGCGACGCGGACGATCGTCGTAATCGCGATCATCGCGATCATCGGAACGACGTCGGTCGTCACGACGGCCACGGCCGCCACGGCGGTCATCGCGATCGCCACGGTCACGACGCGGAGCGGAGGATTCCTGATCCTCGAAGCCCGGGATGGCAAGGGAGATCTTGCCACGATCGTCAACACCCTGCACGACCACCTCAACGGTGTCGCCTTCCTTAAGCACGTCTTCGACGGCGTCGATGCGCTCGCCGTTGGCGAGGTTGCGGATCTGGGAGATGTGCAGCAGACCGTCGGTGCCCGGGGTCAGGTTCACGAAGGCGCCGAAGGAGGTGGTCTTCACGACCTTGCCGTTGTAGGTCTCGCCGGCTTCCGGCACGTGCGGGTTGGCGATCTGGTCGATGATCTCCTTGGCCTTCTCGGCGGCCTCGCCGCCTTCGGAGGAGATGTACACGGTGCCGTCATCCTCGATGGCGATTTCGGCGCCGGTGTCTTCCTGGATCTGGTTGATCATCTTGCCCTTCGGACCGATGACCTCGCCGATCTTGTCCACCGGAACGGTGGTGGTGATGATGCGCGGCGCGTACGGGCTCATCTCGGCCGGGCCGTCGATGCACTCGTTGATGACTTCGAGGATGGTGGTGCGGGCTTCCTTGGCCTGCTGCAGGGCGGACGCCAGGATGTCGGCCGGAATGCCGTCGAGCTTGGTGTCGAGCTGCAGGGCGGTGATGAATTCGGAGGTGCCGGCCACCTTGAAGTCCATGTCGCCGAAGGCGTCTTCGGCGCCGAGGATGTCAGTGAGCGTCTTGTAGATGTGCTGGCCGTCGACGTCGCCGGACACGAGGCCCATGGCGATGCCTGCGACCGGAGCCTTCAGCGGAACGCCAGCGGCGAGCAGGGACAGCGTGGAGGCGCAGACGGAACCCATGGAGGTGGAACCGTTGGAGCCGATTGCCTCGGAGACCTGACGGATGGCGTACGGGAACTCCTCACGGCTCGGCAGCACCGGCACGAGGGCCTTCTCGGCGAGGGCGCCATGGCCGATCTCGCGGCGCTTCGGGGAACCGACGCGGCCGGTCTCACCGGTGGAGTACGGCGGCATTTCGTAATTGTGCATGTAGCGCTTGGACTGCGGGCCGGACAGCGCGTCGATCTGCTGCTCCATCTTGAGCATGTTCAGGGTGGTGACGCCCAGAATCTGGGTTTCGCCACGCTGGAACAGTGCGGAACCGTGCACGCGCGGAACGATGTCCACTTCAGCGGACAGGGTGCGGATGTCACGCAGGCCACGGCCATCGATGCGGTAATCCTGGGTCAGGATGCGGCGACGCACGATCTGGCGCTGCAGCTCCTTGAACGCATTGCCGATCTCCTTTTCCTTCTCGGCATCGTCCATGTCGGTGAATTCACCGGCGAGCGTGGCCTTGACGCCCTCCTTGATCTCATGGATGCGATCCTGGCGAGGCAGCTTCTCGGCAATGGAGAGGGCTTCGTCGAGATCGGCGTGGGCGATCTCATCGATACGGTTGTACAGATCTTCGGTGTACTCCGGGAAGAGCTGGAATTCCTTGGTTTCCTTCGCAGCGATCTTCTTGAGTTCGGCCTGAGCCTCGCAGATCACCTTGATGAACGGCTTGGCGGCTTCGAGACCACCGGCGACGACTTCCTCGTCCGGCTTGGTCTGGCCTTCGTCGTAGATGAGGTGCCAGGCGTTCTTGCCTGCGCCGGCTTCGATCATGGCGATGGCGACGTCGCCGTTTTCGACGACACGGCCGGCAACCACGATTTCGAACACGGCGCGCTCACGCTCGCTCCAACGCGGGAAAGCGACCCACTGGCCGTCGATCAGAGCCAGGCGAACGCCGGAAACCGGGCCTTCGAACGGCAGACCGGAAATCATGGTGGAAGCGGAAGCAGCGTTCAGAGCGATAACATCGTAGGCATCGTCCGGGTTGACGGCGAGCACGGTTTCCACAACCTGCACTTCGTTGCGCAGCGTGTGCGGGAACAGCGGGCGCAGCGGACGGTCGATGATACGGCAAGCCAGAATCGCCTCGGAGCTCGGACGGCCTTCACGGCGGAAGAACGAGCCCGGAATCTTGCCGGCGGCGTACATCTTCTCTTCCACGTCCACGGTCAGCGGGAAGAAGTCGTAGTTCTCCTTCGGGCTGGAACCGGCGGTGGTGGTCGACAGAATCATCGAATCATCGTCAAGATAGGCGGCGACGGCACCATCCGCCTGCTGGGCGAGACGACCGGTCTCGAAGCGCAGCGTGCGCTTGCCGAATGAACCATTATCGATTACGGCTTCAACAGCCTTGATTTCGGGACCCTCCATAGGGTTCCTCCTTTTTCTTTTCTTTTACCAACTATCGGCAGTCCTCTTCAGCGGACTCCAACCGATTTCTGCATGCGTGACGCGACGTTACCTTCGTCGCTTCCTCATCTT
>ERZ773103.936-NODE-936-length-32754-cov-3.486574_pt1 | contig 32754 bp, 28 predicted proteins | sample MGYA00511118_ERZ773103 | MGnify/ENA primary metagenome ERZ773103 (study PRJEB29015, sample SAMEA2737821) | human gut metagenome | biome: human gut; feature: human-associated habitat; material: faeces | place: China | collected 2012 ... | reverse complement strand
GAGCATGTTCGTGGCAACAAGGAGAACAAGACGCTTCTCATGGCGTATCTCATCATTTCACTCCTCACCATCGCACAGCTTGCGGCGATCATCATCTTCCTTAACAACCTCGTCCAGATATTCGTCTAGATGAAATTCGCAAGCGCTTGCGAATTTGACTGAATCGGCCACCGGGTATTTGCCTGGTTGTTTTCTTTTAGAGTTAACAGGGCTACCGTCAGTACGGCGATAGCCCTGTTTGCTGTCTTTATCAAAACCGTCGTAAAACCGCGGAATCTATGGATGAAATAGTTCCAAGTGAACGATATGGATAAGCCATGCCACTGGTCTAAATCTATCCTTACATTCAGACTCGCCATAAAAGGCGGGGCTTTTTCTGTTTGCAACTCCTCAGGTTGAAACGTGGTTGTTTGATAAGAGGTATACGATTGTTGAAACGGCACGTGAAGCGGGCCATTTGCAAAGGCACCGCGACGTGGAAATTGGTAAAATATCAAATCGATCCTCTTGAATACGCTGCAAGAGTTGCAGCCGGAAAAGGAAAGGAATGATGTAAGACATGAACGAAACAGACAACAAGCAAAAGAAAGGAGGAGGCATGTTCGACAGGATCAGGAAGCTTGGACGGCGCATCGCAACGCTTACGGTAGGCACCGTACTCGTGATGTCGCAGTGTCTCGGTAGCTTCGGTGCCACGCTCGCACCCACGACGGCATACGCCGCGGACTCGCAAACGATCACGGGCAACTGCTCGATCTACTGCACGAATGCGCTCTCTGCATCGCAGTATACAACCGTTACCGCGCAATTCAACGTCACCATGCCGGATGGCAAGGTATATCAAGGCCATTGCCTCAATCACGGAGATGCGCTTCCGAAAGACGGAACCTATACCTTCACCGGAACGCGCAATGCGAATGGTTCGTACAACATTACTGTCAACAGCCGCTACCACTTTTCCAACCTGAGCCAGATCCACCCGACCCAGGCTGCAAACTATATCGGCGTACCCTACGGTTACACGCAGGCCGTCGGTGGATTCGAGTACAGCCCCAACGTCAACGTGACCTTCAGTAAGATTTCCGCCGATGCCAAGGTGACGAACGGCAACAGCGAGTACTCCTATGCGGGCGCCGAGTTCGATATCTACCGCACCCGCGACAACGCGCTGGTCGCCCATATCACCATGGACGGTAACGGCCATGCCAGCTACCAGCTCGACCCGAACGAGAACTATTACGCCGTCGAGACTAAGGCCCCGCAGGGTTTCCAGAAGCACGAGGGACATATCGATTTCTCGACCGGTAACAGCGCCGGGGAACAGCAGCTCAAGGACGACCCTGGCACGGTGCGCATCTCAGTCAACAAGAAAGACTCGGCAACGTCCGGTACTGCCCAGACAAGTCTTTCCCTTGAAGGTGCCGAGTACAAGATCACGTCGCTCTCCACTCCTGGCTGGGAAGCGACTTTAAAGACTGACGTGAACGGTCAAGGAAAAGTCATCAATGTTCCGTTCGGCGAAATTCAGGTTATCGAAACCAAAGCACCTTCCGGATATAAGCTCGACACAACAGTTCATACCTATACTATTTCAAGCTCACAAATGACTGCTTCTGGTGTTTTTGAGCTTGAACCTGAAAATGATTTCGCCGAGAACCCGCAGGCGTTCGATGTCGAAATTGCCAAGACCAAGGGCGGCGAGGACGACAGCTGGGAGTCCGACAACGGCCATGGCAAGCCCGCCGTCGGCGTGCAGTTCCAGATCATCTCGAACTCCACCGGCAAAGTCGTCGGCACGCTGACGACCAACGAGAGCGGATTCGCCTCCACCAAGGATGCCGATACCTGTGACGAGACTTCCATCTCCGAGGACAAGACGGATGATGCAACCCGTCCGTGGTTCGGCGAGGGCAAGCGTAATGCCGGCATCGACGGCGCGCTGCCGATCGATCAGAAGGGCTACACGATCCACGAGGTGGATTCCACGGTGCCCGAGGGTTACGACCATGTCGATGACTGGACTATCTCGGCAGATGAAGAGGTCAACCAGAGCACGAAGTACTACTCCGTGATCGACAAGACGTTGACGAGCCGACTCCAGGTCGTTAAATGCGACGCGGAGACTGGCAACACGGTTCTGCTCTCCGGCTTCAAGTTCCAGATCCTCGATGCTGACGGCAAGGTCGTATCGTTTGACGACCCGTATGACGTGAACGCCAAGGTTGACACGTTCACCACCGACGCGAACGGTCAAGTTTCCATGCCCGGAAAGCTGAAGTCCGGCAAGTACGCCGTCAAGGAAATCACCACCTCCGCCCCGTATCTGCTCAATAGCGAGACGGTCGGCTTCGAGGTCTCCAAGGATTACAAAGACGCCTCTCCCATCACCGTCGTAAAGGTCTTCGACAGGCAGGCTATGGGGCAGGCGACCATCACCAAGTCCTGCGCTGATGACGGCAAGAATCTCAAAGATGCAGAGTACGATGTCGTCGCGCAGGAGGATGTCGTCTCCCCGGATGGCACCGTGCGTGCGTCCAAGGGACAGGTTGTCGACCATGTGACCACCGGTGACGATGGAGCCGCCACCACCAAGAAACTCTATCTCGGTTCCGGTTCCGCAACCTATGCCTTCATCGAGACCAAGGCTCCGAAGGGTCATGTGCTCGATACGACCCCGGTCGAGTTCACCCTTTCCTATAAGGACGACAAGACCGATCTCGTGACCGCTTCCGTAGAGCAGAAGGACAAGCCGACCAAGGTAAAGGTCAACAAGACCATTCTCGGTATCGATGATGTCCTCGCCGGCGCCAAGTTCGACATTTGGAACATTGATGACCAGGAGACCTTCCAGACCGGAACTTCCGTCGCAATCCGCGCCGATGAGGGCAAAGAGATCTCCGTCAAGCAGAATGTCTCCTCTTCCACCGTCACGGTCAATTCGAATGAATATTCGATTGTCCTGAAGGACAAGGACGGCAAGGAGATCGAGGTCGGAAGCGACACGGCTGTCGAGGCCGGTGACTACACCGTCGTGGCTAAGAAGGGCGACGATGAGGTGAAGCTTTCCGACGCCACGATTTCCGTAGACAAGGGCAAGTCCTATACCGTCGCCATCAAGAACCATATCTTCGGAACTTCCGCAGAGCTCAGCGAGACCGGTGACTCGGTGCCGAGCGTGAATCTGACGTGGGATGCCGCCCGCAAGGTATACACCACCGACAAGACCCTTGCCTCCGGCAAATACACCGTCTCCGTCGATGGCGGCGCGGTTGGAAAGATTTCCGTCACGAACGGCGAGATCGCCTACGCATCCATCTCCGATGGCAAGGTCAAAGCCGAGCCCGTCCTCCTCAAAGACGGCAAGAAGTTCACCGAGCGCACCACGGACGCGAAGGGCGAGTTCGACGTGAAGCACCTCACCACCGGTTCCTACCGCATGGTCGAGACCGAGGCTCCCGCCGGCTATATCGAGAACCCGAACGTTTTCGCCTTCACAGTCGATTCCGACGGCATGACCGAGGGCGTGACCGAGTACACGATCGATGTCACGGACGACTACACCAAGCTGCATGTCTCCAAGCGCGATATCACGAATGAGGCCGAAATCGAGGGCGCGAAGCTCACGCTCAAGGATTCCGATGGCAAGGTCATCGATTCGTGGACTTCCACCACGGAGGATCATGTGATCAATGCCCTCGCGCCCGGCAAGTACACGCTCACCGAAGAGCGCACGCCGCATACCTATGATGTGGCGGAGTCCATCGATTTCACCGTGGAGAAGACCGGCGAGATCCAGACCGCCGTCATGTACGACAAACCGATCTCCATCAAGGGCGAGATCGACAAGCGCCAGGAGATCGCAGACCCCACACATCCGTATACGGAGGCTAACGGGGACGGCGAGAACAACGCCGATACCAGCACGTCAGATGACGGAAGCTATGATTACACCCTCGATTTCCGCTCCACCTCTAATACCTGGACGGATGAGTTCACCGTCGAGGACGACCTTCACGGAGTCATGACCGGTAAGGCCACCCTCGATTCGATCACGACCCCGCAGGCGTACAAGGACTTCGACGGCAAGATGAACGTCTGGTACAAGACCGATCAGACACCATCCGATTACTCCGACGAATCCGGTGCCAACCAGACCCTTTCCGACGGACACGGCAACCCGTGGCTCACCGACGAGTCCAATTCCGAAACCCTTGGCGAAGACGGCCGCAAGATTGATTACACCGGCTGGAAGCTTTGGAAAGCCGACGTGTCCACCACCGAGGCCGATGACCTTAAGGTGTCCGACCTCGAGCTTGCCGAGGGCGAGCACGTCACTGCGATCCGTTTCGAGTACGGGCGCGTCGAATCCGGCTTCACCACGCGTGAGGACGATTGGGACCGTGACGGCATCAAGGACTCCCATGACGACGTGAACGACGCAACCGAGACCGCCAAGGGCAACGGTTCGTACTCCGATGGGGTCTCCATCCTCGTCGACCTCGACGACTCCGGCAAGTTCACGGCATTCGGCAATAACGGTCTCGGCGGTAAGATCAAGCAGAAGGATGGCACCTATACCTGCAAGGACGGGGATGCCGTCTATTCCTTCACCCTGAACAAGGATGGGTCCGCCACCGCGAAGATGACCGATAAGGACGGCAAGGAGACCAAGGTCGATCTCGCCGCCGGTCAATTCAAGATCAGCGAGGGCGTTTCCGGTGACTATGCACCGGCCATCGTCCATATGAAGGTCACCGACGATTACCGCGATGGCGACTCCTTGGAGAATTACGCCAAGGTCGACCTCTACCGCAACGGCGGTGGCGAGGACCAGCTCGAGGACCATGACGATGACAAGGTGAAGCAGACCCCGAAGTCCGATTCCGCCATCATCGGCACCACACTCACCGGCGAAGACGGCAAGCACGCCGTCAAGGTTGGCGAGAAGGTCGAGCTCACCGATACCGTCTCCTACACGAATATCGAGGCGGGTGTCGAGCATACCGTCACCGGTACGCTTATGGATAAGACCACCGGCGCTCCCCTCTCCGATGGGGACGGTAACCCACTCAGCTCGAGCGTCACCTTCACTCCGGAGGAGAAGGACGGTACCGTCGAGGTCAAGTTCACCGTCGATACGACACATCTGGACGGTCACGATCTCGTGGCATTCGAGACGCTGACCACCAAGGAAACGGAAACCGACAGGGAGACCGGCGAGAAGACAACCGTCGACAAGACCGTTGCCGAGCACAAGGACATCGACGACGCGAACCAGACCGTCACCGTCACTAGCGACAAGTCCTCGATGGCTCAAACCGGCCGCAACATCCTGATCGGCGCCGCAATCGCGGCTGCCGTCGCCGCCGGTGCGGGCGGTACGTATATCTACCGCAAGCGCCATCAAATCGATGACGCCGACGATATGATGGAGTAATCTTTAAGAGGGACTTCCATCGCCTACTGAAGGGGCTATTCGGGGTAACCCGATGGCCCCTTTTTCACTAAAAAGGAAAGGAACTGAATATGACGAAAAGAAAAAGGATAAGCAGGATCGTTAACGGGATGCTGCTCGGCATCTGCATCCTATCCGCGGTTGCAGCCCTTCTGCTCGGAGGAGAGACGGTTAAAGAAGGCTGGGAATACGATAGCCTCGCAAAGGCCGCTGAGGGTCAGACGGCAGACGGAATCGACTGGTCCATGCTCCGCAGCCGTAATCAGGATATCGCGGCGTGGCTCAGGGTCGAGGGAACAGCTATCGACCTTCCCGTCGTAAATACACGTAAGGGAGACCCCGCGGACTTCTATCTGAGACACGATTTCGACCGTAACCCGTCATTCGCCGGTTGCCCATACCTGGACGCAAGGTGTACGGCAGACGGACCGCACGCACTCGTATACGGACACCACATGGGGTTTACCGGGCAGATCTTCTCCCCTATTTTCGCGACCTATAGGCAAGCGGAATTCGACAAGATCGGCGAGATGTATTGGTTCACTCCCGATAAAGGACGGCAGATACTCAAGCCGGTCATGGCGATGTCAGTCGACAAGAAATACCAGCCAATCCAGACGTTCGATTTCTCTTCCGCAGAGGAAGTACGGTCGTGGCTTTCGGATATGAAAAAAGATGCGACTGCCGTCAGCGATGACTGCGACGCCACGATTGCAAACGCAACCCGCGCAATCACACTCGTCACCTGCTCTTCGATGAATGCGGGCGGTCGAGCTAGAACGCTTCTTATTTTTGTTCAGTAAGGCCTTTGACACTTGTACCACAGTACAGAAGTGGTATAATACTACATGCACGAATAGAGCTATTCCTTCCACTTGAGCTAGAAATAACTCAAAAAAGGAAGTTAAAAACAGCGCTATTGGGTATAAGAACTGTAGATATAAGTAAAGGCTCAGTTTTAGAAGGCGATACAATGGACAACGATATTCCACCGATGCTTGGAATCTCGCAAGTCAAACGGGACTTCTCCCGCATCGCAAAAGACGTCGCGACGACTGGTAAAACGGTCGTCGTCCTGAAGGGAAGCAAGCCGATCGTCCAGATCGCACCGCTCCCGAATTCATCCATCCAGGATGAAGCACCAAAGACAGCATAAGGAGGATATGCAAATGGATGATATGAACATGAACAACGAGCCGCCCGTTTACGATAGCGGCGATATGAAACCGACAAACCCCATCCCCACCGCCGACGAGAACGATGCCGGCCTCACCGAGGAACTTCCGATGTATGAGGATACGCCGACCGGTGACCGAGGCGGGCGCAAGAAGATCATCGCGATCGCCGCAGGCGTCGTGCTCATCGCCGGTCTCGGTATCGGCGCATTCGCGTTGAGTTCCCATAAGACAGCGAACACTCAGCCGGCCGAGCAGGAGCAAACCGTCGCACCGGTCAAGGACAACTCTGAGGAAAAGACGGACAACCTATCGACTTCCGATATCGCCAAGCTATGCTCGACGCTCAAGCTGGACGATGCCGATCTGTCGATCGCTTCTGACCAGGTACGGGTCGATGCCAAAAGCGGCCGCGTCCTCGTGACCCAGGTTTCCGAGGACGATGCAGCCAAGATGGTCGATTCGACTGCCCGACGTTCCGCCGCCCTCGCTGCCGTACTCAACGGAAAGAAAATCAAGGGCGTCAGTGCCGTCGATGTGACGTGGGTTACCACTGACAAGGACGGCAACATCAAGGTCGCCGTCGCATACGATGTCACAAAGGCACCGGCCGGAGGATCAACAGTCGACATCATCAACGGATCCGGCGGACATGTGATCGCCGATGACATCTGGTCCACCGATGGCGTGCATGACCAGGGTTATGACCAGAATGCCGGTACCGTGAAGAAACCGGACGGAACCCCTATCTCGACTGGAACCAAGTCCGAGGAGAAGAAAGAATCCGACGACAAGGACCAGAAGTCCGATGACTCCAAGAAGGAGGATAACAAGTCTTCCGATTCCTCGAAGTCGGACAGCAAGGGCGATTCCTCCCAGTCCAAGCAGAATTCCGGCAATTCGCAGGGCTCTGGCAGCAACAATTCCTCTTCCAACGGCGGTAGCCAGAAGAAGTGGGTTGCCGAGCAGGGCCACTGGGAGACTGATTACAGCCAGGTCTGGGTGCCGAATGTGGTATATACGCGTCATGAACGTTACATTTGTAGTGCATGCGGTGCATCTTTCGATTCTATAGCCGCTTGGTCAGCTCATAGTGACGCAATGTGGGAACAAGGTCAAGACCATGGAGCATATATCAATGATTCGTATACTACCTCTGAGGACCAGGGACATTATGAACAGAAGGCTACGGGGCAGCATTGGGTCGTCGATGTTGCCGGTCACTGGGAATGATGGACATATGTTCCTCTCCTCTTACATTCGGTAAATAGATTGTACCATAGTATTACGACACTAGCCGTGAGAATTTACCGGTAAAAAGAAAGACCTCGGGTTTAATCCGGGGTCTTTTTTGCAGGACGAAATGATACCTGATACAATCAGCAAAGGCGCGGGGTGCGCTGAAGCCCTACCCGAGTTTTCGGGGAGGTGGTCGCTATGGACATGCTACGTCTTTTAGTCGTTGCTCTCCTGCTTACGACCGTGCAGATCATTCTGGGTCGTTAAATTCGACCTATTAAATGACTGAAGCCGCCCCTGCAAGGACGACTTCAGTGACGAGGTGAAAGCCTCAAAACCTGTTTCTATCCACGTAGGGCGCCGGTTCTGCAAAACCGTTAAGCGCACCTTCGCGTCATCTTTAGTATAGCTGCTACCAATATTTCTACCGGTTAGTTTTGAAAATTCCCAAAAACTTTCCTGCAAAACCAATCATTGTCTTCCGTGATAACCCGGAAACGGTATCTGCAGTCTCAATTCCTATGCCAATCCTTTTCTACGGCGTTGAGCCATTCGGCACGCTTGCGAGCAGACATCGTTCAAGGATCCGATTCCACTTTGAAGGAACGGTGCCCCGCAATTCCGACAAATGCCGATCCTCAGAGAGTCCCTGTAGACAATCCGATACAGCAATTCTGCGAACAGGGAATTGCGTTTCAAACGCGGCACCGGACGATCGGAAAACCGTGCAGATGTGTCAGCTTCCCATCCCAGGTTTATCTGGCCGCCTGAAACCGCGAGGTTCGAGACGGAGCCAATCAGCGCGTTTATGATGTTTTCCGCATCACTTCGTTGCGAACAGCCAACTTGAGTACAAAGCAGATAGTTCCTTTCTGCCTTGTCGTTCCACACATCGAATAGGCCGATATTTTTGTCGGAAGAAGTTGGAGACGTAAGGATAAAAGTCGCTCCACTCTCGTCATAAGAGGCAGGCCCGAATACCTCGGCATAGATATCCTCGGTTCCAAAATCACCGATCTTTTCCCGATGAGTCAAAATACCGACTAGCTGCTGATAGGAACGATAGTCCGTCAACCTATTCGCTAAGAGCCTGCAGCTTCCTTTTCCCGATGAAAAAAAGGGATTAAATGCAAATGGAATGCACCAGAGCGTTTTATCAAAACGCTCAATATGGCGGTGTGTGAAACCGGTATCCTCCATCGGCGTATCGGATCCGGCAGCAAGAAAACCGAGAAGCTTGGCAACCAAGAAGATGACAGAACGCACCGTGCTCCAATCGGCAAAGGTCTCCACCGCGACCATAGTAGAATCTGGATCTGCGTTACCGAGCACGTCCGTAAGCCATTGACTATTGCAAGGGATTTGCTTGGCTGCACTTCGTGCTGAAGCTATGCTTGATTTTAAGACCGTGTTCGCGCTCAACTCGGTCTCATATCTGAGCAATTCAGGGACAGACGGTCCAAAGTGTATATCACATGAACCGGACATTATTTCGTCGACGCTGTATAACCGCCTGCCAGTTATGGGATCAGCCGAGCAAGGCAGTAACGGAGGAAGCGCGGTTATAGCATCAACGAGAGTTATCGGCCTCCGTGCCGTCAAGAGGGAGTTGATCTTTCCGGTTTCCATTCCAACGGTCTCGTCTTTCGAGAGAAGATCTTTTGAAATAGGCCTGATGACAATATGCATCCCGAGATCATTGGTGCCGAGCGCCGCTTTTTTCATTTTGCACTACCTTTCCTTTTTACCATGGCAATAGGGACAGCCTTTCCCTGCCGCCCTTGAATATATGGCCGCCTCCCACTCATGCCCGCACTTCCCCAGCCACCACGCCTTCTTATTGGATTTTCCGGCAATCTGCATCGGGTGCAGCCTACCGTTCTTCGTGGGATGCCATTCGGCGGCCAGACTTGGATTCACCGTGACGAGGTCGTTAACGCCTTCGACGACATGTCTCTTTGAACAATGGGGACATCCAATTCCCCTGCTCCTATTTCCGATTACCGCCTCCCACTCATGCCCGCACGTTCCTTTCCACCAGACCTTTCGGTTGGATCCGGCAGTCACCTGTGTCGGTAGAAGGCAGTTATTCTTCGTCGGATGCCACTCCGCTGCCAAATCCGGATTGACTGTCGCCAGGTCATTTTGACCGACGATTAGCTTTGCCATTTAGTTGACCTTCCCCTTTAACCTATCTACAGCTCATCGGTTATCGAGCTTAAAAAAGAGTCGCCCGGAAAAGACGACTCTTTAGACCTATCAGCTTGAGATCGCACTACTTCTCTTCTGCTTTGCGAGGTACACGAGTCATCCATTTAGCCATGACAGGCTGTTTGACCGGTTCGCCATCGAGATTCACACCGCTGACAAAAAGCCAACGTTTGGTATACGGTCCAAGAACAGTCCATGCACGCCCGTCCTCACCATACAGAATGTCGCCGAACATAATCGGCTTCCCGTCCGCATCGACAATCTCCCTACGCGCCATCGCGTGGCAGAGCCTACGGAAATTTTTGAAGCGGCGGGATATCTTTTTATATTCGCCTTCAAGCGTGTTGAACTCGTGGCGCAGAGAGTCCAGATCGTTTTGGAGCTTCCCAGCCTCGTCTGCCTGTTCAACCAAAGAATGTAAAGCTTGCTTTGCGGCCTTTTCCGATGAACCGATAAACACACTATCAATTGCAAACTCAATCGAACGGATGTCTTTATCGGTCACTTTCCTTTTGCCCATAGCCACTCCTATCAGCCAGGTTTTATTTATCGTCGAAAGCAATTGTATCACAATACTACGACACCATAATTAGGCACTTGAAATTAGCGCGAACGTTCCAACATGTATTCAGTCAGCCAACGTCGAAAAGCATTGAGAAACGGTTGGCTATTCTGCGTGTCGGCCCATCCACAGAAGCCGATGAAACCGTCAGAGTTAAAGCTTATCGCCTCGCGACCGTTCCACTGGTCAAGACAGTCGATCTTGATATATGCCTTCTCAAGACCGCCTTCCGGCTTCATTTTGCAGCACAGACTGTCAGACTTCCGACGTGGCGTCATGAAGTGCGGGGTCATCCCGGCGCGGTGAGACCTGGCGCACTCGATGGCGATATAGCCCTGGAGGGCATCGAGATCGCAGTGGCGTATATCGTCGTAAGCGAAACCGAGTGACGTGAAAAGCTCGCGGCAGAACGCGGAAGTAAGAACTTGCATGGTGGTGACTTTCTATTTGAGATGGTCGGATGATATTATGATAGCATAATTGGTAATGTACTATCGCACTATTGCGCTGTCACATTAACAACGTTAGCCTTATATGGAGGTTTGTATTGAAAGGAAGCCTGCATTGAGTCGAGACAAGATTGCAGTAATCATCCCGTGCTACAACGAAGCTCCGACGATTGGGAGGGTCGTCGAAGACTTCCGCCGCGAGCTACCCGAGGCGTCTGTCTACGTTTACGACAACAATTCGACCGACGGCACTGCCAGAATCGCCTTCGAGAGCGGCGCTGTAGTCAGGCACGAGCCCCGTCAAGGTAAGGGCAACGTCTGCAGACAGATGTTTCGCGATATCGATGCCGACTGCTATCTCATGGTTGATGGCGACGATACCTACCCAGCGGAATCGGCGTGGGCACTTTGTGCCCCCGTTCTCGCGGGCGAGGCCGATATGGTCGTGGGCGACCGCCTATCGAACGGAACCTATGCGAAGCAGAACGGACGTACCTTCCACGGTTTCGGCAACGACCTCGTTCGTGCCATGATCAAATGGATATACGGTTACGGTTTCGAGGATGTCATGACCGGTTACCGTGCCATGTCCAGGCCATTCGTCAAGACCTTCCCTGTCCTGTCCGAGGGTTTCCAGATTGAGACCGAATTATCGATCCATGCCGTCGACCGGCGCTGGCGTATCGTGAATATCCCCGTGGAATACCGTGATCGCCCCAATGGCTCGGTCTCCAAATTGAATACCGTAAGGGATGGGCTGAAAGTAATTGCCATGATCGGCACGCTGTTCAAGGACTACCGCCCGTTAAAGTTCTTCTCGCTGGTCGCTTTGGCGTTCTGCATTGGAGGCCTATGTGCCGGCATGCCGGTAGTAAGTGAGTACCTTGCCACCGGACTCGTGCCCAGACTCCCGACAGCCATCTTAGCCGTGGCGTTCATGTTTATTGCCGCCCTTTCGCTGGCTACTGGATTCATTCTAGATGCCGTGGCAAAAGTCGAGCGCAAGCAATGGGAGCTGCAAGTATACCGCCAAGCTGAGAACGAGTGATATTTCTCAATGTAAGATGCTAGCTCTGTTTTTAATTTTGGCTCTGTTAGACCAGAATTGACATTTAGCACTTTTTCGAGCTAGGACGATAATGCCCGGGAGCAATTCGATTTGTTCCCGGGCATTAGTCTATTTCGGTGGTTTGAATGCGGTCAAAACTGACAAAGCACGCTCGTCTGAATTACAGATATCAATGTTAACCAGTTGGCTAACCTCTTCAAGAAGCGCCGCCTCCTTCTTTCGGGTTTCCGCTAGTTCTTCCATTCTTTCTTGAATAACCTGAATCGATTTTAGATTGGGAACCGGCAGTTTCAGCTCGCTAAGAACGTCCCAAGAAATTCGCGTCCTTCCAATACCTGTAGAAAGCAATATCAAATCTGAGCGGGCGGTATCAGATCTGATTAGCGACCATAGCGTATAAACAGTCAACGGGTCTTTTGGCTGAATAACGGTATATTCAGAAGATACGTATAAACCGGCCGTTTTCGAATCAACAACGGCAACAGCGCCATTAACAGCGTTGATGTTACTTAGAACGACGTCGTCCTTTTTTAACTTAAAAAGCGACTCATAGCTAACATCCTCAGCGTAAGATTCATCACCCGCAGCAATCGTTCCGTCATACTTAACCACTGCAAAGGTAACTTTCTTTCTCTTGTTATCCCCTCTGGTACAAAAGAGGTCACCCACTCGGTCTTCACAGGCAGCACCGGAAGCCCAAATGGGTTCAGCGATGTCTTTGGCGGCGCGGACCTTAAAACCCCGTTCGCTCCATTTTTCAACGTTTCTGCCCGCAACGAGAAGAGTCGCCTTAACATCCATTCGGTTTTCTATGCGTTTTGGATCAACTGAATAAAGTCGAGCAATTTCAGGATCGCCGTCTAAAAATGCTTTATATCCATCAACGATATCAGTGATTTCCTCTTTCGCCTTTTGTGCTGTAATTGCATCAGACGGAAGAACTCGCTCCCTGTTGGGGCTATAATGGAATTGTTAACCACGGCATTGGAGCAGATATGAACGCCGAGGATCTGGTCATCACCCTCAAGAAGAATATGGCGAAGCTAAGCAAGTCCGAGCGCCGTCGCGCAATCGAGTCGGTACGCGACGTCATCCGTGCCGCCATGTTCGACGATGCAGCGGGAACTGGCTACGAAATCCAGCGTTGCCCACGTTGCGGTTCGGTCGCTATCGTTAAAAAGGGCAAGTCCAGGAACGGTGAACAGCGCTACCTCTGCCGCGACTGCGGCAGGACGTTTTCAGGCTCCACCGACCGGATACTCGGCACGAGCAAGCTGCCCCGCGAAACCTGGATGGCCTATGCCGAATGCTTCGTCCTCATGCTCCCCCTCCGCGAGTGCGCTGATCGTTGCGGTGTCTGCCTCAAGACCGCCTATACCATGCGCCACAGGCTCATTGAGTGCCTGAAGGAATATTCGCCCACGTTTTAATGGAAACTCGCTCGCATGCTGCGCTGCCCCATATGACTCATCAACTCAGATTCCAAGTCTGGGTGAAGGGGATTACGCCTCCATCGTCTTCGATAACGAGCTTTCCGATATCCCGCAGGGCAATATCACCTACAGATGGTTTAAATGCGCCGGCCTCGGAAACGGCGCCGGACTTGTCGCCAAGGAACTCGGCTCCAACCCCTCTCTGTCTCTCTCAGGGTTACAAGGCTCGTACATCAATTGCGAGGTGACCTTGACCGTCAACGGGAAAAGCAAGACATTTGTTCCTGAGGCAATTTGCAACGGCAAAGTAAGCGACGGTATCTACGTACGTCCTAGAATCGGTTAAAATCCCAGAGGATCCCCGAGGTATGGAGTTTGGAAAAACAGTTTGGGTAAAAGTCAATTCCTGGAAACGGCTCCTCGCCGCCCACCAAAAGAAGACCGCATGCAGCCGCCCTCGCTTCGGGGGCGCTGCACATCTTTTTGAATTGAATGAAGACAGGACACAGCCGATCGTCCTCACCAGGCTATGGGACAGAAAGACGGTTCACAAATGAGGGTTCCTTTTCATCTGTCCCAATCCGAAACGCCGACGAAACCGCACGGGATTCTCGGAAGGATAAAAGGTCTCTTCGACAAATTTTGGAAGTGAAATTCGCAAACGTTTGCGAATTTGGAAAAGTCCACACGAAAACGGGCTGAGAAATTGCTATTATGGTTAGGAGCACGAGTTTGATCCCCTTTCTCGTGCAGGGACATCTTCTTCCCTCCGATGAATGCGCCCGCTCCCCAATCCCGGGCGCATCCATCACCCGCTTTGCAAAAATGCCAATATCCGCGTAGTCGTCATATACCATCGCCGACCTCGATCTCTTTTCATGGTCGGGGTCATTTTCTTCAATGCGAAGTGGTAGAATCTTACAAAAGGTATTCAAAGAAAGGACTCATACAATGATTCCGAAAGTAGACCCATCGAAATTTCCAGAAATGCTGAACGCTATTACAGAGAACGTCCGAGACAGTTATGCGGGAATGGTCTTTATCGACGATCCTGAAGATCTGGACTCATGGGGATTCACTAAAGAACAACTTGATGAACTGGACTCTTTTGCACAAAAATATGGATTGACTGACGTTCTCGAAATCAATGAATGGAATCCCGATTCCAAGCCGGACTATATCCTTTCAGCATTTTCCGGCCTCGTGGATAAGATCGACGATCTGCAGGGACGAATCCGACCAAAAGCCGATGATGTCTCGATTGAGAACTTTATCTACCTGAATCAGATCAAGGCCGATGTCCCCGAACCGGACCAGCTTGCCCATGCCGAAGAGAACGACCATATCTTCGGTTTGATCTCTAAATTTGCCAAGGGACAGGACACCGCTTTCGTCGTGCAAAAGGTCAATTTCTCCGGAACGAAACAAATCGGTGAACCCGAATATGAGCTTCTTCCTCTCGGTCCCACTTCCGGTGAGGACCTTGCCGATTTCACCGAGTGGTTCATGGATGATTTCAAGAGCGGCGTCGACTTTGGCTGCGATGAGAATCGCGAGCACCTTGCCATGCTCGCCCATACTGGTTTCTACCGTGAAGGCGAATATGTGGACCAGCTACTCACCTTCCACCAACTTGATTTTTCCAATGCACATGCCGTGACGGAAAAGTTCTCCTTTGAGGGCCGTCCGGAAAGCAATGAGTTCATGGGCGATCTCGACCAACTGTTCCATGATCCAAATTCAATCGTCAGCTCGTCAGACATCATCGACGTTATCGAAAACGGACCGATCGAAGGTGTCTCCAACGGCGGGGCGCCCTGCCGTGAACACACGAGACTTTCCGATAAAGCCGAAACCGTCAAATCTGCCTGCAGCAAAATCGCTGAGACTGAACAACGTGAACCGGGAATCGAGCAGCCGACCCAGATCGAGGCAAAATGATCAGCGAACGTGACCTCAGGCTCGCAAAGGCAATCGTCGACCCGTATATCGGCCGAGACATTATCGCTACCGCCGTACTCGGGACGAAGCTCGGGAGTATGCTGAACGAGAACGCATACCGTGAAGTCGTCAACAATGCCCAAAGGCTTATCGATGGAACCGAGTGTATTCCGCAGGGCAAGACGCTCGAGTTCATTTTGAGAAAGCGATACGTCGAGACGATCAAGGCCGATCGGAAGAGCGATCTATCCCTTTCTAAGATGCGTGGGCTGTTGAAGGGCAATCGTGCCGTAGCGCGAGGCGATTGCGAGACGAATAACGAGAAGACTTACGAAGAGCGTTAAATGCGGCGCCTTCGGCACCTATGATCCGCTCGCAACGCTCGCTGATGGATTGTTTTCTACTCTACTAAGGAGGGAATATGTGGCAGGAAAAGCTTCAGGACACAGCAGCATCCCATCCATGGCTTGAGCCGCATGAAGCCATCAAACGGAAAACCCAAGCACCGGGAATGCAATTGGTAGATTGGTACGGCTTCACCGTGCCGAAAACAAAAAAGGAGATGTTTCTCAAGCAGTCCGCCCGTCGTGAAGATCTCCTTGTTGTCGGCGAGGTCGACAACATTCATTCTTTTTTCAGCGACTACGAGACGGAATGGAGATCGAATATCCTATTCGATGATCTCGACGAGGCACTGCGCTACTGTGAGGACGTCCGTTCCGGTTTCATCTCCGACATCCAGCTGCATTCGAGTTTCATCATGTACAAAGAGCCGGGATTTAAAGCCATGCCGGGTGGCGGCTTCGCCGGATGGAGCGATCTATTCTATGCGGCTCACGGCAACCTGGAATATGCCAACAAGCTCCTTTTCGATTGCCAAGCCGGTGACCGCGACGGCATGGACCCGCGCCGATGCGCAAAGGAAGACCTAGTCAACGGAGTCATTGCCGAGTTCGGCAGCGAGTACATCATGACCGGAGATGCCGGCCAGAAGAACCGTCTGAACAGCGCGGAGATCTTGCGCTTCGAACTCGATAGCGTCCCGACTGACGGAAATGGGCATATCACCGGGTATTTCCACGGTTTCCCTCTCGGTACGAGCCTGGAAGATATCAGTGCGGCGATCGACAACGTAGGCAAAGTCGAAAATTGCCATCTGGACAGGATTGATGCTTCCGAAGAACCAGAGCGTATCGAGATAGAACAAAATGTAGACGTTTCCAAGGAAAAGCCTACCGTCACCGAGATGGAAGTCTCTTCCATTCGAGAGCCCAAAAGCCATCTCACACAACCGAAGAAGTCGGTCTGGACGAACCTTGAAGTTCCTCCCGACAACGTAAGGCTCCTCACAGGTATCTCAAGGAAAACCGACAGGCCATGGTATCGTGCCGATTGCGCTCTCGGAGAGGAATCTTCAATCAAGCCAAGTGGCAAATTTAAAATCCTGCTGAGTGAGAGGCAGTACGCACGCGCCGTTGCTCAAAAAAAGACCGGTAAACCGGTCAGTCTCGGCCTGAAAACCGCCAGGTACCCAGATGGGGTCGAAATCGACGGCGAGATGGTCGCACTTGATGACCTCATTGCCGATATCAATGCCCAAAAAACCGATAGCAGTAAAACCGACCCACCATCCAAAAGTCCCGAGGAGTATCGCGGCACCACGGAACAATCCTTTAACGGGAATGAATGGGTGAATTTTCGCTTCTTCCCAGACCTAGTCGCCCTTTCAAAAACCATCGACCCCGACACGGCAAGGACGGATTATCGTGCCGACGTGACGTCCGAAATCGCCGGGCGAAACTGCTCATTTACCCTGCATCTCGCAAAATGGCAGTACGATAAGGCCGTCAAGGACCAAAACCAGAACTCCCCTATCCATATCGGGATGAAGCTTAAATATATAAAGGGCGGCGTAATCCCAGTCCAGTTCGAAGGTGAGCAGTTCACCCGTAACTATTCTCCAAAGAAACTCGAAGAAAGCCTGCCGAAGGTGCAGAAAGCACGTTCCGTCAGCGGGTGTAGGCAGAGAAAAGGAAACCGGGTATCCTCCTATCAAGACCGATCCTATCGTTTCCAAACGAAGGAAGCATATGAACGTGGACTCCCAGGAGCACATGAAAGCAGGAACTAAACATGAACGAACGCTCAACCATATCGAACGCTTATGATGGCAAGCACGATGAATCCGGTCATGAGCTACCCAGGTGGATGAATTTCGAGCATGTCATCGATATTGGTGAGACGGACCCGACTCAAACGGCAACCGACTATTACGGCTTTGAACTTCCCAATGGCGTCGCAATGGTCATCCAAAGCCAACCAAGCCATAGGGATCATCCTTTCATCGTCTACAGTTACGGCGATGGAGCCTGTCCCCATGACGATGTCGAATTCGATTCGCTTCGCACAGCGATTAGCTATGCATCCCAGCTCCACAGCGGAGCAATCGATCCAGATTACCTGCGCGTCAAATATACGCATGATGAATATGAAACACTTTGCTGGCGCGATTTCTACCAGGCGGCACACGGTAATATCGAATACGCTTCACGTCTCGTCGACCAGTGCAACGGCGGATTTCGAGAAGGGTTCGGCCCGTATGCCTGCGCAGCCGAAGACCTCGCTGAAGGCGAAATCGTCAATTTCAACAACTGCTACGTCATCACGGATGCGAACGGACCGGATACAAAGGAAATCGCCGCAAAAAGGATTTGGAATGAACTCGGCGATGCCTGCATAGACGATAATGAATGTATCGATTCGGAATTCTACGGCTACCCTATCGGGACATTTCGGGAAGACATCTGGCATGACATCGAGGACCAGCTTGGAGTCCCGATCCATGAACTGATGTTTCCCGATGATGTAAACAAGGACATGACTAATGAAAGGAGTCTTACTATGTCCAACGAGAATAAGAACACCAATGTCAAGGAAGAGACGACCTGGACGAACTTCAAGTTCTTCAATAATCAGGTCAAACTCAAGGTCATCGAGAAGGACGACCGTCAGATGTATCTGGCAGATTGCCGCTTCATGCCGGGTTCTGTCGCAAACGGCATCGATCTCGGCGATCAGAACGGCATCTCCGGCCATATGACCGTGTTCCTCACCGAGAAGCAGTATTTCAAGGCTGCTGAGCAGAAAGCTAACGGTGAGCAGATCAATGTCGGGCTTCCGAGCACTCAGCTCAAGGACGGCAAGCTCGAGGTCAATTTCTACAACCACGAATCTAAGGAAGCCCATACCATTCAAGTAAACCCCTTCGCCGCGTCCAAGGCGAACAAGGCCGCCCGCGAGGCTTTCTTCGAGCGCAAGGATGCCGAGCGCGAACAGGGCAAGGGTCTCGGTGCAAAAGCCGCATCTGCCCGCGATGCGTCCGAGAAGCTGGACGGTCAAAGCCAGGTCGCGCCCGCCAAGGACAATCTTGAGCATTAGGGTGTCATCGATTTAGTGCAATCAGACATGCGGTCTGTCGTTCCATTCGGATGGCAGACCGCTTTTTGTTCGGCGTGCAAGCACGCCTATGATCCACTCACTGATTTATAATGATTTACGCTATGGAAGAAAGGAAAGTGACCTATGAAACTTATAACCTATTATCAGACCGGCAAGATCGATGTATTCGACACCGCCACCTTCACGGCGACTGATCCCTTCAAGAGGGACGGTATGAACCTGATCACGGAATTCGCAATCCGCTTCGACCTGCTTGAAGACAAGAACTCGAATGAGGGTCTTGTCGTCGACGTCTATTGGTACGATGCGAAGATCCATGACAAGGACAATGCCGTGACATCGCTCGACGAGAAGAAGAACGCCACGCTCAACAACGCACTCCTCAAGGCGAGCACCCGCATCCGCCTGATTTCCAAGAGGGAACTCGAGGACGTGGCGAAAATCACCCTTGACGGCGAGCTTGTCGAATGGCGCCAGGGCGGCGAGCTCGTCAACGGCGTCAAGTTCTTCAGCCAAGAGCTGCTGTATTTCAGCAACGGACGCAGCGCGTCAATCACGGAGCGTGCCTGCAAGATCAGCCAATTCATCAAGAATGCCAATCCGGAGCTGCCCGATGAGATCATTGCCGGCTGGATGGGTCTGCCTCCGACCGTCCTTGAGACCATGAAACGCGACCAATTGCGCAACGATCAGGTCAGTGAGCAAGACGACTAGGAACGTTTCTCTTGTAGAATAGTGCTACAATGTATTCTACGTTCCTTCCTTATCCAGAACGTTTTGCAGCACAGGGAATAGGCGGCTTGCGCGGTTTCGCGTAGGCCGCCTATTCCTTTCTGTATGATCTTTGAATTTCTGGTTGACTTTCTTTTCTAATACCAAAGTGCTATAATATAAGTGTATAGAACTAGACTTAATTGTATTGGAGGAATTCAAATGGAATGGCTTTTACTTTTTATACTCGGTCCGCCGATTCTCACTCTGATCTTAAGGATCTTGATCTTCATCGTTCGGTACGGTCCGGGCTTCGTCGGTGCGATCTTCGATTTGATCTGCTGTGTGCTCGGGCTCGTCGGCTGCATCATCATGCTCATCATCCGTGGGATCATGGCAGTCTTCCACGGCCTCAAGGTGCTTTTCTTCGGGCACTCCTCACCGCCGCGGAACGCTCATGTCGATTCGTCTGTCTCACCTGATGACATCGAAAAGTTCATCAAGGCGTTCGAAAACAAGATGTAATCAGAAGACCAGGATTAAAGGAATGGTGTCTAATGGTTGAATTCGAAACCGTTTTCAGAAACTACAGGCCGCATGCATCGGCGGAGTGAAAGTTCCACATCTGATGTCGCTGCCTGTTGTTTCGCATCTGAACGGTAAATACGATCTGTCAATCACCTGTATCAAGAACAAACTTGATCCGACTCTTGCTGAAAAACTTTAAGGCTTGTTTTCGTGTACCTATTGGGTTGTGCGGCTGACAAAAAGTCCATCCGGGTAACGCATGTCATATGTATCCCGAACCTGTTTCATCAACTCGTCTCTCGTGCAGCAATTCGCCTGACAGCTTTCAACGATTTGGTAGCGCAACCACCGGCGTTCTGTGCTCGCATCAGAGCCGCGGTGTTCAATGATCTTAATCTTGACCATCAAATTTAGCAGTCGGTCAAGATCACTTTCCTTTATCGTCGCCACTACTCTCTCTTTCCTCTAAATTCGCAAGCGCTTGCGAATCACCCTGCCGATACCCCTAAAAGTACACAATTTAAAAAAGAGCCACGGCAATTCTTTGCATATCTCTTATCCAGATCGTGTTTGTCTGTGAGATCGGTAAATTTCTTCTCTTTTTCATTCCGATCTGTAATGGGTCTGGCATTCTGTACAGACATTTTTTCACCGCTGCGAAATTTGGTTTATCGCAAATACCCCCTCACATTACATAGTGTAACCCGCGCAGCGGAATCCTTTGACAAAGCCCCGGTTGTCTACCGGGGCTTCTTTCTGTCTATTACGATTGCTCTTTCCGCTTGTACGCCGCCAGCTCGCGCTCGACCTGCCTGTCGCCGGTCTCGTTGACCCACCAGGGCCATTTCACCCGGTCGCACGGCTCGTCGACTCCGGCGAACCATTCCCTCAGCTCGTCGAGGCTCACCGGGGAGTGCCCGTTGGCATCGCAACCGACGTCGTAGCGCAGAAGGCCCTGCTTGCGGTTGAACTCGTTGTACGCGCCGCCGCCGCTGTGGATGTGTCCGTGGAGGTGCCACGATCCATGGCCCATACCCTGCCAGTCGGCCATGGGGTAATGGCTCAGGACGATCTTCTGCCCGTCGATCTTGAGCACGCAGATCGGCGGCTCCACGGTGAAGGCGCCAGCGACCGCCGGCTGGGTCCAGTCCTTGTCGTGGTTTCCCGGGATGAGGTGGATGCGCCTGCAGGCGATCCGCTTGCGCAGGGCATAGGCGTCCTGGGCGGTCATCTTGAATGAGAAATCCCCCAGGATGTAGAGCTCGTCGTCCACGGCAACCCTGCCGTTGATGCTGTCGACGATGGCGTCGTTCATCTGCCAAATCGTCTCCCACGGGCGGTCGGTGAACTTCAGCACGTTCTCATGCCCGAAATGGGTATCGCTAGTAAACCAGATCATATTTCCCTACCTCCCTTTTGCATTATGTATGATTTACAAAATCAATCATACCACGGTACTACCATATAATGCAATCAAACCCAGACCTCATTTCAGCCTGTATAGGCAATACCGGGAATTACTTACAATCTTCTCGCTTCCCATAACTTCTTTTTCAAATAGTCGCTGCTCATCCTTTCGAATGATAGCCACATCCCAATATCCGTCATTAAGTGTCTTGAAGCTTTTTGCATTCACGACATCGACATAGCGCTTGTAATCATCATGGGTACGCTCGCCGGCAATTGCCTTAGCCCAGATTTCAGGTCGCATGTCGTAGCTTACCTTTATGCCTTCCCACTCGAAATAATTCATCAATGTGTCGTCGCTGGAGAAAATCCGTGTATCCGTATCCCTCAGCGCATCGACAATCGGTGCCGTCTCCTGATCGAATGCCGACCACCCAGACGCCGTCGTGCCATCCGAAGAACAGGCCGCATTCGAGGCGTTTAAAACCGAGGTCGCCAACAGCACTCCTATAAATAGGACGGGCATCAGCCGTATCACAATACCCTCTTCCTCGCGGTGGATACCGGTTCTTCCGATGCCGCACAGATAGGCACAAACAACAAAAGAAACCGTCCAGGCAATCCAAAAACACCGGATTTTCAGAATGCCCATCACCACCGCCGCAATCCAAAATGCGAGCACGCCGGTACTCGGAACTTTTCTTTTAATAATTGCGATAATGACGGGAATGACGATACACACAAGTGTACAGACGATGGCATAGGAATCATCCGGACCAGAGATAAATGGTCGCATCTCGCTAATGACATTGCCGTAGGACGCGGCTCCCATAGAGAGCACTGTGTAGATTGCCCCGCCGAATCCGTAGGGATTGAAAAGTGAGGCGGTGCACATCAAGAGACACGCCCTCAATAGAGGAATTCGATAGGTGTACCAGGCGACCATGTCGGTCTTAAACGTCTTGATATGCAGTTCCCCTATTTCCGGTAAAAGGAAAGACAGGCACGCCGCCAAGCATAGGGGCCACAGCGCCGCCTGAAGATTCACCTGAAGCAAGGTGACTGCCGGAAGAAGCCAAAGTGCCCGAACGTTACCGTCCTCGTGCCATGCAAAGAGGATATTCAACGTCACGAACAGGCAACCGGCAGACCACAAGGTAGGCCGTATCGAGATGTAGGTAAACATATGAAAGAAACCGACCGCATACAGCAACCAGGTAATCCCTTGGTGTCGGCAACCTCTCGTCAGCCTTTCAATTAAAAAATAATAGGCGATGGCCGCTATCGCCAGCGGAACCACCACCGATGTGGCGACGCCGGTATAGCCCGCAAGGGAATACCAGCCATAAAGCCATACATCGTGCAGCCATTGCTGGACAATAATGCCCTGCCCGGAATCCAGCGACCACGGGTTCTCGAAGGGAATCCCGTGGTGCACAATCTCACGCCCCGTTGCCAACAGAAACCAGCCGTCCGTGTCCAACGTCCCGTCTACACGGATATATCCCGTAAACCACGCAATGAAAATCGAGACCATTGCCGCAGTGATGTATGAAAGCATGCGCAACGGGCGTGTGCTATCCCCACTGCCCGATTTCTCGGTATGCACTCGGTCCAACACCATATACCTAATCCACCTCTCGCCAAGCAAAACGGGCTCCTTGAAAGAAGCCCGTCATTTCAACCATTTGCCTACTGGGCACCCGTACTGCCGAACCCGCCTGTCCCGCGATCGCTTTCAGGAAGTTCATCAACTTGGATAAACGTTGCATGGACGCATGGGATAATGAGCAATTGAGCGATACGGTCCCCGGGGTTGATCGTGTAGGGGCGCCTTCCGATGTTCACCAACTTCGCCTTTACGGGACCCCGATAGCACGAATCGATAATTCCAAGCGAGTTCGCAAGCATCAGACCGTGCTTGCAGGCAAGGCTGGAACGGATCGCCAACGCACCGAAATAGCCCTCAGGAATGGCGACCTCGATTCCGGTATTGAAAAAGGTCGATTCGCGCGGCTGGAGCGTCACCGGCTCCGGAATATCGGCGCGTAGATCGGCGCCAGCGTCCGTCGGGTGAACACGGACGGGCAGGAACCCCTCTTTTGCGACAGTCTCGATTTGCATTGAAATACCTTTCCCTAAAACTGATTCCACGTGGATTGATAGTCCCTGCCGGGTGCGTCTTCGCGCTCCCATGGAAGAGCCTCCCCGGCAGCTGAGCTGACGGATGCGGCCTGCTTCTCGGCAGCCTTCTCCTTCTCCAGAAGGTCGGCGATGTAGGCCTTGACCTGCTCGCTGAACCGCTGTGGGCACTCCAGTTGGACTGTGCCCTCACTCGCCTTCTTCTCCATACGCGCATAGAAGTCAATGACTTCGCGACTCGCATGGAGTCGGTTCTTCTCCATCTTCGGGAAGATGGTAAGCCCCTCGATGTTGGAGCAACGGGACAGACCAACGTAGAGCTGCCCGGCGGCGAAGGTTTTCGTGTGGACGGTGCAGCGATCGAAGGTAAGACCCTGGGACTTATGGATGGTGATGGCGTAAGCAAGCTTGAGGGGGATCTGCGTGAACTCGCCTACCGTGTCGGAAGTCACCTTGTTTTTCGTTTTGCCCTTCGGGTCGACGAACTCCTCGACAACCGATTTGAGGATCTTCCACGTGTGAGCCTCAATCTTCACCGGCTCGTCAGGATTGGCATCAAAGGCGACCGTCACGCTCGTCTTGGTGCATTTCACGACCGTGCCCTGCGAGCCGTTGACATATTTACCCTCGGGGTCGTTGACGAGCGACATGACGCGGGCACCGGCGCATAGGGTGATCTTATCGTCGGCCGCGCGATCTCCCTTGTTCACCTTTCCCGTCGCGCTGGCCTGATAGGTGTATTTCTTCCCGCTCAGCTCCGACACGCTCTCCGTATTGATATTCGATGCAAGCCTGTTGTTCGAGCATAGGAACAGGGCATCCTTGGGCGCGTATTTGCGATCCGATACGGAATGCTCGTTGAAATACGGGATGCATGACTCATCGCCGTTACGCGCGAGATTTAGGTTCCCGATGTACTCCGGATCGTCCTGGCGCACGACCTTCTTCAGGATGTGCGGCTCGAAGTCGAATCCGTCCCAGTAATCGGATTCAAACGCCCAACCCTCGAAATTGCCGGGGTACAGCTTCATGAGGATCGCACGGTCATCTTCCGTGATGACCGGGGGAAGCTGGAAGAAATCACCGACGAGCACGACCTGCTTTCGACCGGACGAGACCTGAGCATCAGAGATCATGCGCATGACGTAATCGAAAAGGTCGATGCGGCACATCGAGATCTCATCGATGATGATGACCTCCGCGACCGTCAGGACCTTGCGGGGACGAATCTTCTCGGACGGGTTGCATACGCCGGCGCTCACCTGCAGAGTACGGTGGATGGTCGAGCCATTGTGCATGTTGAGCGCCGCGATACCCGTCGGCGCCATCGCCGTGTAGGGAACGCTACGGGCCTCAAGGTCATCGATGAACCGGTTGAGCACATAGCTCTTGCCCGTGCCGGCGTTACCGGAAAGGAAGACGTTACGCCCCTCCTTCAGGGCAATGTAGGCGTCCCGCTGGTCTTCGGTCAGACCCTCCAGCTCAGTCTCATCGATTACCATTTCACTTCCACTTCCCCACTGGCGATCTGCGCATACGTCACGGTGATGCGATGCTGCTTGTTCCTACGCGTCGGCAACGTCGAACAGACCAGAAAATTACTGCTCGCCGACTCGAAGCAGACATCAACCTCAACCTTATCGAGACCTTCAGCCTTCTGGCGGCGCGTCGGAGGAAGAAGGACCTTCCCCTTCTTTCCCGTGTGGGCCATCGCCGCCGCACGGATCCTCTCACGGCCCTTGCTACCGTAGGTCTCCTGCTCATACTCGAACATCGGTGTCACTTTCCCCTTTTGTACGTCGGTCTTTTTGGTGTAGTAGGATTATACCACAATACCATGCGCTTTGATGTGAAAAAGCCCCGCTTTTTAGGCGGGGCTGAAAGAAAACAGGGATGATCAGAAGCAGAAGGCGGGAAGCACACAGTTGGTGCCCCTCGCGTCGCAGAGACCCCAGCCCATTTCGCCAAAGATACAGCGGAATTCCTTGTCGCCGAACTGGGCCACGGAGCGAGTCCAGCGATAAAAGCTCGATGAAGCCCCGGAATAGTTCGACGATGTCACGTCCTTGGATTTGTAGTACTCGTACTGGGTGCCGTCGGACTGGAGGTCTCCGTAGACCTCGGTCGAGCTGAGGAGGAAGGCTTTGTCGGTCGTGGCCGATGGAGTGCGGGGGCTGTCGTCGATCTTGTTGTCGGTCAACTTCTTGACGGACTTCACCTTGGACTGGAGCTCGGTCGGCAGGAGCGACCAGAGATCGCCGGAGTTGAGGCGACTGCGCAACTCGGACCCCTCCCAGCCGCCGGCGTTTGTATTGTTCGCGTTTATGTCCTGCTTGCCCAGGGCATCGTTGGTTGCCTCGAACGTGAGACCCGCTTTTCCCGAGCCATCAGCTAAATCGTCGTGGTCGATACCGATGATGCGGTAGGTCATGGTCTTGCCGTCTGTGAGCGTTATCGACCACGTCGTCCCCGTATCCATAGCGTCCTTCGCCTTGGCGTAGAGCTCGCTCGAGTTGCCCTTTTTCCCGATGTCCTCGGCCACGGCCTTCTGGTCGTCGAGCGTCCAGTCAGCGGGGTCCTTTTCCTTCAGCTCGTCGATCCGGCTATCGGTCCCACTGTTTCCACCGCCGGCATTTCCGCCTCCGGTCCCGCCGGTGCCGTTTGCCTTGGAGAACCAGTTCGAGATGCTATTGCCGGTCTTCGTAACTTGCCCTGAGACTTGGTTGCCGAAGGCAAGAAGCCCACTGCCGATCACGATCGCCACGAGGACGACAATGACGTACTCGACGGTACCGGCACCTTGCTCGGTGATCCAGCGCTCTATGAGCCTCGAGATCTTTCTCTCCCGCTTTCCCATTACCCCACACCTTTCAATCGACAGAATTCTTCCGAATATATCGATTGTCGAATAGATAGGGGGTGTTTCGATTTGCCATGCGCGAATGGATCGATTCGCGGAGCGAAATGCAGGCGAAACGTAAAGAGGGAGTTCCTTTTTACGGAACTCCCAAAAAACAGTTATCCAGTTTTAGCGAAACCGTCGTTAAACCATGGTTTCACCTATAAGATGTGTCAGCGCTCTATATCATCATGCCCGCTATTAAACTTCCTATCCAACCTCTTCGATACTTCTTTCGCCTTGGACTAACAGAGCCTTGCGAAACCCGTCCGTATCCATCTGCCGTCCTACCGATCAATCGAAAGACCGTTTGCCTTGCGCTCCTCTTCCCAAGTATCGATTACTATTTTCTTGGCATTTTCAACGTTGTATCTATGATCAAGCTTGTAATGGCTGATATCCCGATACCAGAAAAGCTCTTTCACGTTTTCCCGAAACCATTTTTTACCGGCAAGTATAAATATACAAGCCATACCTACTCCGGCGCTGTCACTCGGATTGTCGTCAATGTAAAAATTACCGTCCTTGCGGAGCCCCTTCCTGTTGACCAATAGATCGTCGATGATCGAATAGATCGAGTTCAAATCATAAATTCCATCATGAAGGATTTTCTCATCATCCATGACCAGTTTGATTTTGTTTTGCATTTCGTACCTCCGTGCTACCTCTAGTACTATTGTACCATACTGTTTGCACTTAAAAAAGCCCTGCGTCGGCACCGGGACGTCGATAACCAGAACGAAAGCCTCGTTTGTCTGTGTGCCAGAAAAAGCGAAGTTCAAGCTCTGAATGGCGGTTTAGCCTATGAGTTGAAAGAACCCATAGGTTCTCATTTTCGATATTTTATTGCCTGCTTCGCTCATCTGCGGATAAGGAAAAATCGTCCCAATAAATTACCGTCAATCGTCCCAATGAATCATCGTCAATTGTCCCAACGACGCAGGTAAACCGTATGATTTTAAGAGCGCTGCGGAAGCTGGGAAATGGACGGTCAAGACGCAAACCGTGGCTGGCGAGACGAAAAAAGGGGAGTTCCTTTTTGCGGAACTCCCCTTTTCCGAGTCGTTATGCGATTTGCACTACATCTGCTCGCGGCGCTTCTTTTGATCGAGGAAGACGCCGGCTGCCACGAGGACGGTACCGCCGATGGCGAACGTCTCGCCGATGAGTCCCGCGCGGTCACCGGTCTGGGCGAGGCTGCCGGGCTGGGCGGTATCCGTGCCGGCGAGGTGCTTCGGGGTGTATGCCGCCTGCTGCTTTGCCGCCTCCTCTGCCTCCTGTCGTGCGATCTCATCGGAAAGCTTCTGCTCCGCCGCGATGCGGTCGGACTTCGCCTGCTCGTAGGCGGCGAGTGCCGCATCATAGCCGGACTGGAGCCCGTCCACCGCGGCCTGCTTCTCGTCCAGGATTGCCTTTGCGGGCGCGACCTTGGCACGTGCCTCGACTGCTGCGGCGAAAAGCGCGTTGAGGGCGTCATCCGCGTTCACATCATGGCCGGAAGCGATCGCCGCGCCGGCATCGATGGAGTTCAGCTTCGACAGCTTGGCGTCTGCCTGCGCCTTTGCCTGTTCGGCGGCGGAGACCAGGGACTCGGCGGCGATGGCATCCGCCTTCGCGGCATCGAGCGCGGCCTTGGTGTCATTGACGGCCTTTACTGCATCCTGCTCGCGCTGCTGTGCCTCTGCGAGCTTCGCGGCAAGGCCGGTGAGGATGTCGAGGTTCGACTGTGCGTCCTCGAGATCAGTCTGGGAGCCGGTAAGCCTGTCGGCGGCAACGCCGGTGTCGGCCTTTGCGGCATCGACGGCACGCTGGGCATCCGCGAGGGCGCTTGCGGTGGTATCCGCCTTTTGCTTGGCGGCTGCGAGGACCGCCGCCTTCTCGGCCTGGTCGGCTGCCGCCGCGTCATGGGCGCTCTTTGCGGTATCGAGCACCTTCTTGGCATCGGCGACGTCCTGGAAGAACTTCGCGAGATCGGCGTTCGCATCCGTGACGCCCTGCTGCTTGGATACGGTGTTCGCCTTGGCGGAATCCAGCTTGGTCTGTGCGGTCGTTACGGCTGCGTTGGCAGCATCAAAGTCGACCTGCTTCTGCTGGACGGTCGACTTTGCCGTATCGACTGCCGCGTTGGCGGCATCGAGGTCCGATTTCGCCGCATCAAGCTCGGTCTGGGCATCCGTGACGCCCTGTTGCTTGGCGGCGACATCAGCATTGGCGGCATCGACGGCACGCTGGGCATCCGCGACGCCCTGCTTCGCGGCATCGACACCTGCCTGTGCGGAATCCGCTGCGACCTGCTTCTGCTGAACGGTTGCGGCGGCGCCGGCGGCTGCCTGCTTCTTGGATGCGAGATTGGTCTTGGCTGCGTCGAGTGCGCTCTTGGCGTTCTTGAGGCCGTTGATATAGGAGGTCAGCTTCTGCTCGTACTCGTCGACGGACATGGGATTCATGTTCCAACCGGAGCCTGCCCAACCCAGGTTTGCGGTATCGAAGCTGTCGGTCTTCCAGCCGTTCATGGTTCCCTTGCTGCAGACCGCCATGCCCATATAGCCGATTTCAGGGCTGATGACATGCAGGTAGTGACCGACGGTTGCGGGATATCCGGCAACCTTAAAATGCTGGTTGACATAGGATTCAATCCCACTATGCGACTTGTAGAAGTCTACGGCATCCTTGCCGATTAGACCGGTGACGCCATAGAGCTCCTGAACTGCCTGATCGAAGAAAGCCTTTTCTTGGTCCACCCACTGCGGTTTCGGATCGGTTCCATAGTTCCATGCGAGGTTTTCGCTCGTATCAAACTGCATGGAATGCCCAAACTTGACATCGGAATAGTTCGCGTTGACAATCGCCGCCGCAATGAGCTTGTACGTGACCTGGAGCTCAGAGAGACCGACGGACTTGCGGTACTCGTTGATGGACTTCATGTACGGGATTGCCGCGAGCATGTTGTCGAGGCTGGTCGCGTCGAGGCTGTTCCCCACCTCGGTGTAGTCCTTGTATGTGCAGTTCTGGATGATCTCGATGGCTGAATCGGCACCCATGGCACGGAAGAAGCCGATGGCTCCCTGCTTGAGCTGCGCGTCGGCGGAATCGAGTTTCGCCTGTGCCTCGTCGACCTTCTGCTGCGCGGCGGTCACGGCGGCGTCTGCGGTATCCTTTGCGGCCTTGGCGTTCGCAAGCTCTACGTCGGCGGCTGCCTTGGCGGACTCGGCGTCCTTGACAGCCTGCTTCGCGGCGTCCAGCTTGGCGACGGCGTCGGCATTCGCCTGCTTGGCCGCATCGAGGTCGGCGTTCGCGGCATCGAGAGCGGACTGGGCGGCGTTCACACCGGATTCGGCATCGGCCGCGGCCTGCTGCTTTACGGAGAGAGCCGTCTGGGCATCATTCAGGTCGGCTTGTGCCGTTGCCGCAGCGGACTGTGCCTGCTCGAGCTCGGACTCGCACTGGGACTGTGCCGCTCGTGCGACAGCGAGGGCTGCCTCTGCGTCCGCGACCTTCTGTTTTGCCGCATCATACTCTGGACCGCTCGCACCGGCCTCCGCTGCGGCGAGGTCTGCTTTCGCCTTCTCGTAGGCGGCGCTGGCGGCTGCGGCCTTCGCATCCGCCGTGTCCTTGTTCTGCTGGGCTGCGGCGAGGACGGAATCGGCGGAATCCTTTGCAGACTGGGCCGCAACCAGCTTGGACTGGGCATCGGCAAGCGTCGCGTTGGCGTTGTCGAGTTCGGCCTGTGCCCTGCTCACGGCATCCGTGGCGTCGCGCACGGCCTGCTCGGCGGCACGGATAGCCTCCGGGGTGGCGCCTACGGCATCGGCCTTGGCTTTATCGAGGGCGTCCTGAGCGTCCTGGGCCGCCTTGATGGCGGACTGGTACGCTTCGTCCTTCTCGGACGCATCCGCCTTGGCGTCTGCGAGACCCGCCTTCGCCTGCTCGAGGTCCTTGCCGGCGGCATCGGCGGCGTCCTTGCCCTCTGCGACCTGACGGGCGTACTCGTCCATTGCCGCTCGGTCGGCGGCCGTACCGGCGCTGACTGCCGAATCGTAGGATGCCTTGGCCTGGTCGCGGGCGGAAGCCGCCTCGTTGTAGGGACCGGCGGCCTCATCGTAGGATGCCTTGGCGGCGTCTTCCTTCGCCTTCGCCTCGTCGACTGCCTTCTGCAGGTCCGCGATGGTCTGTGCGGCGGATTTCGCGCCGGTACCGGATGCCGCGCCGGCGTGAGCGGCAATCGGCGACATCACGGCTGGGTGCTGCGTGCCCCCGTCACCGGTCTGGGCGAATGCCGTGAACGGTGAGATGAGGCTCGATCCGGTCATGGCGGCCATGGTCGCCGCGGTGACGGTCAGACGCGCGATTCCCTTCGGAGTGTGAATCTTTTTGTTTGGCAGTGCGTGCTTCTTCTCGTACATGAATCTTTCGTCCTTTCTGCGAAACGTGCTGTCAACTATAGCGGATGACAGCCAATTTCGTTTAGTAACGCCCTGTTTTCTTGACGTGTATCAGTATACCACGGTACTAGAGTACTACCTCTGAGAATCTTCTGAAATTTCGTCTGCCCAGTACCAATGATGCCCTTTCGCCTTGCGTCCGGTGGTAATCGCCCGTTTGATCCCACTCCCCGCATATCCGTAGGCAGACATACTCGCCGCGGCAATACTGTCGAAGATCTTCCCGTCATCGCGACGGACCCGCTTCTTACCGCCTCCAAGCCCTGCGTAGATGTCGATATCGCTCACGGCCGTCCCTTCCAATAGCTACATGAATTGCCATGTCCGGTTTCAAAGGCATGTTCCTCTCCGCGCCTGACGCACAGATATTGAATCTGGGTGTCCTCCGGTCTATGACGTTTGTCGCGAACATGGGGGTTCTGTATGCAGTGTGCACACAGGCTGCAGACCTTTTTCTTCCGTGCCTGTTCTTTTTGAAATCCACTGACTGAAGCGCGAAGATCATCATCAGAAACCATAGCTCATCCTTTCATCGGCAAGTCGAGTTCGGATCGTACATAGCAAAACGATTGGGGCGGCCGTTTCAGTTCAGGATTCAAGGTTTGCAGCTCAAGCGAATCCTTGAACGGAACAACTGAGTAGATACGGATGGCAACGGCCTTATCGCACCCCTCGTAATATCCAAAGAACCTGTCAGCCGTCAAGCCGCTGTGGGTCTTCGAATACGTCCACACGGCCTCCGGAGATGCCTGTAGTATCGACCAATCGGCGATAATACCTGTCACTTTCTGGACCGGCGCCGTCTCATATAGGAGGATCGGCAAGTCAACCAGCTTTGGAGCCCTCTTGCGGTATTCGAAGCGCTTCCTTTCGGTATATATCAGGTCGGCATAATGCGGCTTGATTGACATCAGGATATATTTTTTCGAAAGCCCATTTAAGCCCATCCGTTCCTCCTTTTTTGCATTTGCTGATACGATGATACCACAATACAACGGTGCTACTTACTAGGACAGAAAAATGACCCGGCTCCTTATCGGACACCGAGTCACACAACTGCTCTTCAAATCATCTTATTTTAAGAGAAATGCAGGGAACGACCTTCTCATTTTTTTCCGCCCTAAATATCTTTAGAAAGCCATGCACGTCTTTCCTCTTCACGCTCTTTCATCATTCTCGATGTCTGCCATTCAATCTCATCGATGACGCGTTTTCTTCCCTCATCATCAAGTCGAAGGTACGCACAGATCATGCTCCAATCGGCAGCATCCCTTGTCGTCAGCGGAATCATCAGTTGAACTCCTTTCCTATTCGAACTCGCCGTCCGCAAGCCGCATCCTTTAATGCCATGCTCTAAACCGAACGCCACATGGCTTCCGTAGTTGAGACGAAGCCTGTCAGCATATTCCAGCCGGATTGCAACCTAGAAGTGGTGACGTGACTCAGCAATCGAACTCATTGCCGACTACTTCCGCAGAGCAATGCGGGCAGAAGGAATCGGTCAGGGAAATCGGTTCGCCGCAATTGGAACATACGGGAACGATTTCCCCTTCATCGGTCTCAAGTGTCCTGACAACACAAACCGGACGGTTTATCAGCTCAAACAACCTACCGATAATCGGTCTATTACCA
>ERZ773103.932-NODE-932-length-32902-cov-7.479100_pt1 | contig 32902 bp, 27 predicted proteins | sample MGYA00511118_ERZ773103 | MGnify/ENA primary metagenome ERZ773103 (study PRJEB29015, sample SAMEA2737821) | human gut metagenome | biome: human gut; feature: human-associated habitat; material: faeces | place: China | collected 2012 ... | reverse complement strand
CGTTCTCTCCTGTAGCAGGGTCACGTGTAAATGCAACACCTGTACCACAGTCATCACCCATGTTACCGAATGCCATAGACTGTACGTTAACAGCTGTTCCCCAAGAATATGGGATATCGTTGTCACGACGGTATACATTCGCACGCGGATTGTCCCATGAACGGAATACAGCTTTGATAGCTCCCATCAGCTGTTCCTTCGGCTCATCCGGGAAGTCAGCACCAATCTTCTCTTTGTATTCATCTTTGAACTGATTAGCCAGCTCTTTCAGATCGTCAGCAGTCAGATCTACATCCTGCTTAACTCCTCTGTCAGCTTTCATCTTGTCGATCAGCTCTTCGAAGTACTTCTTGCCTACTTCCATAACTACGTCAGAATACATCTGAATAAATCTTCTGTAGCAGTCCCAAGCCCAACGCGGATTACCAGACTGTTTTGCAATTGTCTCAACAACTGTCTCATTCAATCCAAGGTTCAGGATTGTATCCATCATACCAGGCATAGAAGCTCTTGCTCCTGAACGAACAGATACGAGAAGCGGATTCTCGCTGTCGCCAAACTTCTTACCTGTAATCTCTTCCATTTTAACAATGTACTCATTGATCTGTGCCTGGATCTCTTCATTGATCTCTCTGCCATCTTCGTAGTACTGAGTACAAGCTTCAGTAGTGATAGTAAATCCCTGCGGTACCGGAAGTCCGAGGCTTGTCATCTCAGCCAGGTTAGCTCCCTTACCACCAAGCAGCTCACGCATGCTTGCGTTACCTTCACTAAACAAATAAACCCATTTTCTTGCCATTTTTAAATGACCTCCTAAATAATAATTTGCATGTCAAGTCGCTCTTATAATTTTAATGGTTTTGACCATATACGTCAAGTATTTGAATGTCATAAATTGGCAGTTTTTTATAAATAATCCCGTTTTAGTTTTCCTTTTTCTTGTGCATACTGCAATAGATTTCTCATTCTGTGGTTACAGCTTCCTATATGTACTCCGGCATCCACGACAATTTGGCATTGATCAATCATATTTTCTGCATTTTTATATGTATTGTCGCTGATCTCTTCAAATGGTTCTTCTGTAATAATTTTCGATGCCAGTACTCTTGCCGCCTGATAATCCACATCATTGGTATACAATATACCTGCTGCAAATGGTCTGCCTTCCCGCTGAAGCTTCCGATAGATCGGTGTTCCATTGCCACCGGAAGAAATGACAAAGACTTCCGGCTCTCCTTCTGTCTTCTTAAGTTCCAGACTGCCGGACAATGGATTATAGGAACCATTGTCCAGATCATATAGTTTTTCTATGGTCTCTTCGTAAAACACCTCTTCCGGCGTTCCATACGCCATAATCTCTTCCCCGCGCACACAGACGATCCTGTCCGCACATTTCTGAGCCAGATCAATCTCGTGCAGAGACATGAGCACCGTAATTCCCTTTTCCTTTGCCATACGTTTCAGAATATCAAGAAGTTCCAGCTTATACCGGATATCCAGATATGAAGTCGGTTCGTCCAGCACAATGATCTCCGGCTCCTGACAGATGGCCCTCGCCAGCATAATTCGCTGCTTCTGCCCATCGCTGATCGCATTAAAATCCCGATTGCCGATCTCCTGTGCGTGAACTGCTGCCATTGCTTCATCTACGATCCGTTCATCCTCTGCGCTCAGGATACCGAGTCTTCCGGTATACGGATACCGTCCTGTTGCCACAATATCGTGACAGGTCATAAGCTCTGTCCGGATTCGTTCTGTTAATACCACTGCCATCCTGGACGACAACTCTTTATAAGAAATGTTCATCAGAGACGTATCATCAAAAAACACCTTACCGCCTACCAGTCTGAGCTGCCTGGTAATACTTTTAAGGATTGTAGACTTCCCGGAACCATTTGGTCCTATCAATGTTACGATCTCGCCCTTACAGATGCCAAAATTAATATCATGGATCAGTGCCTTTCCCTGATAACCCACGGCCAGGTCTTTGGTCTGCAAATAATACTCAGCCATATCTCTATCGTCCTTTCTCACGTTTCACCATCATATAGATGACAATCGGCGCACCCACAATGGATGTCACCGTACTGATATTCAGTTCCACCGGTGCCAGTGCCATTCTCGCGATCAGGTCACAGCTCATGCAGAATACAGCTCCCGCAAAAAATGTACCCGGTATGATTACAATAGGTTTCGATGTCCCAAATGCCTTTCTGGTCAGGAATGGAACCGCGATTCCTACAAATGAAATCGGCCCCGCAAATGCTGTCACGCATGCAGACAATATACTGGACAACAAAATAATCAATATACGGAACAATTGAATATTAACACCCATACTCTGTGCATAATGCTCTCCCAGCTGGTAAGCTCCAATAGGCTTGGAAAGTAAAAATGTCCATACAGCCGCCACAGCTACAATGACTGCTGCCACCCTGATATTGCTCCAGCTGGAACCCGAAAAGCTTCCCAATGACCAGCCGTGAAGATTGATAATATCGGAATCGTCTGCAAATGTCACTACAAAATCAGTAATCGCCGAGCAGATATATCCGATCATGATACCACCTACCAAAAGTGATGCCATATACTGGATCTTTCGCGACATCAGTAAAATAAATCCGGTCGATAACAAAGATCCGATAAATGCCGCCAGCACAAGCACCCCTGACGAAAAATGTCCGATATGTTTCAGAAATATAATCATTGCCAACGCAACTACCATCTTGGCTCCTGAAGAAATACCCAGCACAAACGGTCCCGCTATAGGATTCGAGAAAAAGGTCTGTAATAAGAAACCGGACAGAGACAATGCTCCGCCCAGTATCGCTGCCATAAGAATGCGAGGCAACCGTATTTTCCAGATAATACTGTACTCTACGGCATCCCCATCTCTCATGAATAATATTCTCAATATCTTCGGTACAGAAATATGTACATTTCCCGTGTTAATATTCAACACAATAATCGCGAAAAATGCTGCCAGAAGCCCCAGAAATACCACTGTATATCTGGAACGCCTTTTGAAATTCTCACTGTGAAAGCTTACGCTCTCTGTCTGCTTCTGTTCTTTCTGCATAGTACCTCACCTAATTCATTTTCTCAAGAAATGTCATCTGACTCGCATCTCCATCCGTCAGCATATGATGAATGTCTCCGATCAGTTCTCCAACTGTATCTGTTGCCTGATACAGATTTTTTCCAGTATACCATACATTTCCGTCTTTGACAGCCTTGAACTCCGCAAAGAGATCACTCTTGGACTCCAGATCCGCAATACTGCTGACCTGCCCGTCAATGGTTCCATTATAGATCAGATAATCCGTATCTACTGCTGTCGCATAGAATTCTTCCATCGTCAGCTTTACAGAAGGTGCATTGCTGTCTGCATTCTTCAGGTCTGTGAAAATGTATCTGCCGCCTGCAATCTCGATCATTGACGGAATGTAGTCATCTGACTTACGTACCACGACAGAACCATCAGAATTCATATAGAAGTATGCAACTGTCTTCTCTGTATTTTTGAAATCTTTCAGTTCTTCGATTACTTTCGCCTGATCTTCAAAAAATGATTCTGCCAGATCTTCTTTATTCAGCATTGCGCCATACAGCTTGATCCACTCTGTTCTGCCAAGCGGATGTGCTTCATAACTGGAATAGTCCACAAATACCGGAATCCCAAGTTCTTCGATCATCTCCTGTACCTTTGGTGTATGCAGGATCATGGTAGACTCAATTGCCAGATTACAATCTCCGTCTACGATCTTCTCATAATCCGGCTCGCTATATTTACCAGCATAGGTAATATCTCCTGACTCCATTGCTTCTTTAGCATTCTCCACATACCAGCCCGAAGCTTCCAGTCCGGAAAAACTGATAGTATCCAATGCATCCAGTCTGTCAAAAAGCGACATGGTTGCCGTTGCTGCCATGTAGATGTTCTGTACCGGCTGTTTGATCACCACAATATCCTCATCCAATCCTTCCGGTGCTTCCTTGCCCTCTGGAACAATAAGATACTGTCTGTCCTCATGTACATCAATCAGCTTATATCCATCCTTATAATAATACACATCAAATTCTTTTGCATAAGTCAGATCCATTGCCCTTTCGAAAGTCAGCTCCGGAATCTCCGGAGCATCCACTTTCTCTTTATCAGAAGCTTTTGCCTCGCTTCGCTGACTGCTTTTACTAGCTTTACTGTCATTTCCGCTCTGACCACATCCTGTTACCAAAAATGTCGCCATCATTATTACCGCAAACACCTGATATAATAACTTTTTCTTCATTTACTTTTCTCCTGCCTGCTGTACGGCTTTGTTATACAGAGCATTTGCCTGATCCTCGCATCCGAAGATCACACCATACACCTTGATCCATTCTGCTTTTGCCAGATCATCCTTTTCATCTTCCGAACGATCCACGATCATCGGGATTCCAAGAAGTGCATACTTTTCAGTAATCTTCTCCCACTGCTCAATCTGGTCTTCTTCCGTAATGGTCTTGCCCTTCTTCGTGGTCTTATCCTCTGCCGGAAGCAGATCACTGGATACCAGAGCGAGATTTACTTCCTGTTTTACCAGGTCTCGATACTTCGGGTCTCTCTCTTTACCACCGTAGATAACTTCTGCCTGTTTTTCGTCTTTTTTCTTTGACATCTTATCCGCAATATCAGAGACTTCACAGTTCTTTTTTTTCATACCGACTGCTGCCACCTGATCTAGCAGGTCCATCTCTTCCATCTGCTTAAGTATCTCATTATCGGATACATACGCTTGGTCTGTTGGCATCTGTACTACGATCATATCCTCACTGAGTCCTACAGGAATCACAGTATTCTCCGGTACAAGAAGATATTTGATGACATTTCCTTTATAAAGTTCTGCTGCCTGTTCCGCTTCACCGACTACAGCCTCGCCGCCTTCCGCAGAATCCGCCGCTTCCGATGTCTGATCCTTCGAAGTCTCTTCTGACTTATTCGAATCTTCGTTCGTATCTGTAGCTTTGTTTGTATCAGTATCTTTATTATCAGAGTCTTTCTTTTTCGGATCTCGGATGGTGTCTTTTGTCACATCTACTTCCAGGAGTGTAATACCCTTATCATAATGATAAATTTTAAAATACTCTGCATGCTCCAGTTTCGTCTCAGACTCATAATTCAGTCCCATAATCTCAGGTGCTTTGTCATCCAACGTCTTATTTTGAAGAGTCCCTGTACCTTTTCCATTGCCAGCAGCCGCCAGATATATAAAAATCGTATAAGCAATCTCATGTGCCACGGACATTTTATCTGTCATAGCCAGAATCGTATTATTCTCGTTCAGAGCTACCGGAATTACAACCGTTGCCATTCCACCGCCTTTGGTTGTATAGTAAGTCTTTCCATTTGTCTTTACATACTGGTAATGATCGCTGTCAAATACCAGCGTTGCAAATGCCTGCCCATTCGTAATCGTAACCTTATTACAGCTGATCTTTACCTTACCGGTTCCACCTGACCAGCTAAATCTGTCTGGCGTATATACGCCATCAACTAATGTAGTAGAACTGTTGACAGCAGATGTAGATCCACTGGTATCTGCCTCCCACTTGGATTCATTGTCCGCTTTGCCGTCATTTGGCTTTGATGCACCAGAATTACCATTATTATCCGACGGCTTAGACGGAGTAGATGGGTTGGATGGATTTGTATTGCTGTCATCACTTATCTTCTGTAACGTGTCATATTTAAATGTAAGAGTACGAGCATACCACTGATTCTTTTTAATAGAATGAGAGGCTACTGCAATTTCCTTATCCAACGCCTCTACCGGAATGGTATAGGTATACTTGCCATTTGCATCTACCACATATGGAACCCATGATTTACGATCTGCTTTCTCAGCATCTGCTCCCGTTCCCATATAAAGATAATCATATCCTGTACCACTCAAAGTAATTACCGCTGACATCAAGCCATTCTTAACTGTCAGCTTACAATCAACTACTTTAAACATAGCCGCGCCAGTTTCCACTTCAATAGAGTATGTGCCATCCGCTGCTGTCGGATATATTCTGTCCATGTCAGAAAAATCAAATGTTAATTCACGGTCATACCATCTTGCATATTTTGTAGAATAAGCTGCTACCTTTACTTTGTTTTCTGCAAGAGAATTTAATGGCAGGCTATAAGTATACTTTCCATTTACATCTTCCACGAATGGAATCCATGTGCTCTTATCTGCAGCTGCTGCTTCTTCTTTTGTTCCCTTATATAAATATCCATACCCAGTTCCACTTAAAGTAAGTACCGCTGTCAGTTTTCCATCTTTTACCACTAGCTTACAATCTACAACTTTAAACATGGACGCACTGGATGTTACGCCTATGTTGTTATAGCTTCCATCTTCCGGGGTAGTCGGAGTTGGTTCTGGTCTCGGAGTCGGTTCTGGCTCCGGTGTTGGATTCGTTCCCGGTTCCGTCACTGTTTCCTCCGGAATATAAATCCACAGATCAGCCTTGGTATACCAGCTTCCATCTGGCTTTCCCAGTACTACAGACTGCACTTTTCCAACTTTAGATGCATCTACTTTAAATGTAAATGTATTGGTTCCATCTGCACTTCTACTAATTACAGGTTCTTTTGCTTCATCGTTTTTGGAGCCCAGATAAATCTTATCATAACTGTTGCTGCTTGTAGTAAATGACACATCATACAGTTCTCCATTTTTCTTAACCGTTGAAGTGGTAATTTTGAACATTGCAAATACATTTCCATCTTCTTTTACTACCTGAACAGTATTACTCGTTACAGTTGGTGCATTTGCTGTCTGTACTACAACATTCTCTCCATCTGATGCTTCACTCTGCACCTGTCCTGTCTCTGCTGTTTGCTGACTTTCCTGCTGAACAGCTACACTGCCGGATTTTTCTGCGCCTGCTGTGTTGCTATTATTGTTTGACGCATTTTCCTTTTCCTGACTCGACGCGTTGCCAGCTTCTTCTGCTGCTGGACTCTGACTCTCTGATTTGTTTTCTGACTCTGCTACAGTTTCATTCTGACTGCTGTTTTCCGTAATACTTGTTTCTTCCGACGCATAAGCTCTCGTATAGCTGAGCGGCGATACAAGCATAGACGCACTCAAGCAAAGAGCAAGAAAACGCTTATGATATCTCTTCATTTTTCTCCTCATTCCTTCTGCAATATCATGTTGTCTTTGTTATCTGGGGAAATAATCAGAATAAAGAATTCTACAAAAATCAAACCTTCCTGACCTGAAATACAGGAAGCCTTGAATTCATGATCATTTCGGTACAATCAATTACTCGTGATCTGGAATCTGCATTCCCCGCACCAACGACCGGCAGGTTTCCTGACTTGTAAAGTATCTCTATGTCTGCCTTCCCAGTTACCCAGTGGCATTCCAGCCATAGCCATTTACTCACAGTGACGAGTTCGTACAGGCATCTCACCTGTTTCCCTTTTATCTGTTCCGGCATAGTCTGCTTAAAGAAGCATATTCCGCAGCCATGCTAAACAGCACCGAACGTTTTATAAAATTACCTAGTTAATATAGCATCTGACGATCGGCAAGTCAACAACTCACCAGCCGTCTTCCAGACTCATTTCTTTTCTTATTAAGTACTATCCTTTCATGCATTTGATCCTGTTTTATTCGTATACGACTTCAGACAACCACTCTTGTACTATATCTATGCCTACTTCCAATACTTCCGCAATATCCGAAAGAGCTGTCCCTTTTTGAGACAGCAGCAATGCTGAACGCTTAGCCTTAAGAACTTCACCTTCTTTTACTCCTTCATCGTATAATTCCTGTAATTCTTCACACATAATCTCCACCCCTTCTTTCGTCTCTTTCAACATATGTACCCGTGCCGCAAGAACCTTGCTGTACATATCCATTGCTTCTCTGCAATTCAGATCATGTATCAGTCTTCCAAGTTCCGTATCGTCATGATTGGATCCATTGACATAGATAATATCTAACTCATCACCAAAATCCGCTTCCACTTCCCGTACTGTCCTACTAATGTGATAAATCGGCAAGCCCCCACCAAGCACATCATTCTTTGTAATAAATATTACAGTAGTACATGGGAGATTCTGAAACTCTGTCCCCGGTTCTAAAATATTTACATCCAGAAGACTTGCATGATACCTCGGACGCTTTGGTAAAGCACCTTCATTCTCCTGTTGGATCTCCAGATTATAAACCTTATTCGCAGTATCTAACGCCACACAGTCCAGTCTCGCAGCTCTTCCATGTAGATTGGCATAATCCATCTGCAACACTTGCTCTACAATGCGTAATCCTATATTCTCTGTAATAATCTGAAGGATAAACTCTGTGCACGCTTTTTCTTTCAGGACATTCCTCATAAATATATCGTTCATAATCGTGAATTGTTTAATCAATTCAATATACCTATCATGTCTTTCTTCTAGTCTTCCTGCTGTTCCCTGTGTCATCCTCATTCGCCTCCATGTTATCATCAAATAAGATTCTTTTCAAGTTGTCTTCCGGAATATTCTCTCAATCTTTTTTCTTGTTTATCCACCATACCATATCAACATAACTTTTTCAATATGTTTTTATGTTTATTTAAATTTATCATTTTTGTATATATCCACTGTGTATCATTTACCCTTTTTATATGTCCTAGCCCTACCACAAAAGTCACATAAACCCATTTAAAAAAGTCCCTTTTTGTAGTTATTAATTACCGCAAAAGGAACTTCATATCACATATACCATTCTTTCTATTTCAAAAACTCTTCTACATCTACCTCATCAAATGACTGAATCACCGGGTATTCTGTTTCTTCCTGCTGTTCTATCCATTTCGTATACCAAATTCCTTTTAATCCATTATCCCAGGCGCCCTTTACATCTTTTGTAAGATTATCTCCGATAAATGCACATTCACCTACAGGTACTCCTGCTTTTTCAACACATAATTCAAACAGATGCGGTGTTGGTTTCTCCACTCCTGCTTCTTCACTGGTAACAATAAAATCAATATATGGCGAAAGATTTAAAAATTCCAGTCGTCGGTATTGAATATGTGCAGTCATATCCGTTCCAATCCCAATACGAATACCACGTTCTTTCAATTTCTGCATAAACCAGGTGATTCCTGGCGAAATCAATGAATGCTCGATTGATGCATTCCAGTACCTGTCATACATATTCACCGTATGCGGAAATAATGGCTTGTCCCACAATTCCAACATACACTGCATCCGCATCAGACGATTGTGCATGGCTGCTGTCTCACTGCCAATTCTGCCCATCATGATCTTGTTAGCTCTTTTATAACATTCTTCTGTTTCTTCTTCCGATACTCCAAACACGCGATTGCAATAAGCCGCTAATGATCTCATGCCGTATTCATGACTGTGTTCGTAGCTATATAACGTATTATCAATATCAAAAATTACAGCTTTTATCATATGTACTCCTCTTCTATGTAACACCTCGGATTGCTCCGCGCTTCGCGCTCTCTCAATCCTCAAAACATTCGGATTCCGCCCTGTCGGGCTTCTTCCTCATGTTTTGGCGGGTATAAAGGACAAGCCGTTTCATGCGAGCATGAACGGCTTGTCTTTTATACCCTGGTATTACATATTTTTCAAAAATGCCTTATATCCTTTATATGCTTCGTAGATATCGGCTTTGCTTGCGATTTCCCATGGAGCATGCATGCACAGAATAGCTACACCGCTGTCGATGACTTCCATTCCGTAGTTTGCCATGATGTATGCGATGGTTCCACCGCCACCGACATCAACTTTACCAAGCTCTGCAAACTGGTATGCTACTCCATCCGTATCTAATGCCTTGCGGATCTGTGCAAGATATTCTGCATTGGCATCGTTGGATCCGCTCTTTCCGCGGCTTCCTGTGAACTTATTGAATACAAGTCCTTTTCCGAAAAATGCTGAACTTCTCTTCTCAAAGGCTTCTGCAAACATCGGATCGTAAGCTGCGCTTACATCTGAAGAAAGCATCTTAGAGTTCTGCAGTGCTCTTCTTACTTTAATATCAGCAGTCTCACCCATTAATGCAAGAATCTCTGCTACTGCATTTTCGAAGAATCTTGAATGCATACCTGTTGCACCAACGCTTCCGATTTCTTCTTTATCTACTAAGATACAACATGTTGTTCTGTCTCCTGCTTCAACATCCAGCATAGCAAAGAGAGATGTAAATCCACATACTCTGTCGTCCTGTCCGTATCCCATTACCATACTTCTGTCAAATCCCATGTCTCTGGACTTTCCAGCCGGAACGATCTCTAACTCTGCTGAAACAAAATCTTCTTCTGTCATTCCATAACGCTCTTCCAGAATAGCAAGCATATTCTTCTTTACTGCTTCTTTCTCATCTTCCGATACTCCTTCGAGCGGACGATTACCAATGATCACGTCAAGTTTCTCGCCTTCGATGATCGCATTGGCTTTCTGCTCCATCTGCTTGGCAGCCAGATGTGGCAACAGGTCTGTTACTGCAAATACCGGATCTTCCTCGCTCTCACCGATGCATACGTCTACGACTTCTCCGTTCGTCTTAGCAACCACACCATGAATTGCGAGCGGCATTGTCAACCACTGATATTTCTTAATTCCACCATAATAGTGCGTATCCAGATATGCAAATTCTTCACTTTCATATAATGGATTCTGCTTTACATCAATACGTGGTGAATCGATGTGTGCTCCCAGAATATTCATACCTTCTTCCAGTGGCTTCTTACCAATCTGGAACAGAGATACACTCTTGTCCATGCATACTGCATAGATCTTATCTCCTGCCTTTACAGGTGTCTGGTTCTTAATCAGATCACGGATATCCTGATATCCTTTTTCCTTTGCCATACGAACTGCGACTTTCACACATTCACGCTCTGTCTTACCTTCGTCCAGGCAATGTTTATACAATGCATTTGTAGCTTCTAACTCAGCAATCTGATCCTGATTATATGAGGACCATACATTTGCTCTCTCCATTTTTCACTACCTCCTAAATTATACTATTGGATCAGACATTTGCTTATATAGTCTGTCCTTTCTGCGTAATTCTTAGTATAACACATCCCTATCTTAGATGCCATATCATTTCCCTGTTATTCTGACATTCAAGTCGAACGTCCATGAGACTTGGCGCGTGATTCTGGTCAGCGAAGCTGACATATTCCTATCAGAATCACTGCGCATCCTCGCGGAGCGTTTATCTCAGTCGGAGATTGGACTCCCACTGAGACAAATTTGCTATTACTCATTACCTGAAGAGGTGGGAGTCTTCTCGACTGAGATAAAATCACAGAATTCCTCTACTGGAGTTTTCTATATTATTTCGTTTCTCCACGAGGGTCCACACCGTCATCAAAGCACCGTAGAGTACACCTGCGACTGCCCAAATAAACCAGCTATACTGTGGCTGGCCATTTCCCTGCGGTTCAAATGTATAATAAAGAAAAATTGCTGTTACTATCAGCCAGTATACAACGCTGACCGTTCCGCGCACGCTTTTCTCTTCCTTACTTTTTCGTGAATAATCTCCCTCTTCCAGCAGTTTATCCATGGCATTCTGTATCGTACCTGCATAAACAAATGCATAGCATCCTAAGCCGACAATGATCAATAGCAGACTTACCATGCCAACATATAGGATATCCGGTCCCTCCACGCAAACTGACATGAATAACGGCAATACTGACAAGATGCACAGCACCACCCCTGTGATATTCATACGATTGTACGCCAGCCGAAACTCTTCTTTCTGTTTCTTTATCATCTCTGACACTCCAATTTCCAATTGAATTGCTTCATTTTCCAGATAATCATACTGTTTCACTTTATGATAACAGGACATAAACTCTACCACCGCAATCGTAACCAGAAGCAACAGCACGCACAGTCCGATTCCGGCAGCCATATTTTCCGACAAAGAGAACTCAGGGCGTTCACTGAGTGCACTGAGCATAAGAAGTGCTATCGGAGACAGTACGCATAACAATGTGGCACCGGCCATCTTCGGTGCCGCTTCCCTGCGGAGTCTGAGATATTCTGATGCCTCATTCATTGTAAGTACCCGCAGTTCTTCCGGATTATCTTCTGATTCTTTTCTATTAATGACCTCTTTATCTTCTGTCTTTGTATCTTCTATCTCATCTTTTAACAGATAGTCTGTCGTAACTCCAAATATCTCACTCATTTGTATAATTTTCTGAATATCCGGTACTGACTGTGCTCCTTCCCATTTTGATACAGACTGTCTCGTCACACCGAGCTGTTCTGCAAGTTCCTCCTGTGACCATCCTTTTCTTTTTCGTAATAATATGATTTTATCTGCTAAGATCATACCCATCCTCCTGACCGAAACATACGTTTCATTTATTGTAAACACAGCATAGCACTTTCCTCTTTTGCTTACCATAAAGTATACCATACAATTTGTCAACTGACAGTTGCAGCCACGTATTTCTGCCTGTTACAGCCATATATTTTTGCTTGTCAACGCTATATAAAAAGACAGACCATGACTCTGTCTTAAGCCACGCTCTGTCTTAACAACTCATTATTAAGTCACTATTTCGTTTACAGCTGCCAGCCTGCCGCCTGCATCTGTGCTGCTGCCATATGCTGATAGATGCCGCCTTTCTCTTCCAGTTCTTTCGGCATACCAAGCTCTGCCACTACGCCATCTTTTAATACAACAATCTTATCCGCCTCGGCTACCGTACGCATGCGATGCGCAATAATCATAACGGTCTTATTCCTGATCAGTTTTGAAAGTGATTCCTGAATAACCGTCTCATTATCCACATCCAGTGATGCTGTTGCTTCATCCAGCAGAATGATCGGTGCATCCTTCAGGAATGCTCTGGCGATCGAAATTCTCTGCCGCTCACCGCCAGACAATTCGGAGCCGTTTTCACCGATCATCGTATTCCAGCCATTCGGCATTTTTTCTGCGAACTCATCACAATGTGCCAGCTTTGCAGCTGCAATAACTTCTTCATCGGTTGCATCCTGTCTGCCGATTCGGATATTTTCCATAATCGAATTATTAAATAATGTTACATTCTGAAAGACAATGGAATACAGAGACATCAGCGTCTCCGGATCCACATTCTGTATATCCATACCTCCAACTGTAATCCGTCCTTTCTGTGCGTCCCAGAATCTGGATGCCAGTCTGGATACCGTTGTCTTTCCACCACCGGAAGGTCCGATCAAAGCTGTAACCTCACCCTGTTTCGCTGTAAATGAAACATCTTTTAACACCGTTTCTCCGCTGTCATAAGCAAATCCCACATGCGAAAATTCAATATCATAGCCTTTATTCGTAAGTTCGGTTTTTCCTTTCTGTACTTTATGAGACAATATCTCATCCAGACGTTCACACTGGACATCAGTTGCAATAATCGCTGCCAGATTCTGTAATGAGATCTGCATCGGATCATACAATCTGGATACCAGCAGCAGAAACATAAAGAAAGTCAGCACATCAATATCACCTTTTGCCAGAAGCATACCCCCCAACAAAGCAGTTGTTGCAATACCAAACTTCAGGATCATCTGTGCACCTGCCACAAATACCGCTGTAGTTAATTCTGAAAAAATCGCATGCTTTTCCACTGCATGGATTTTATCATCAAGTCCTTTCAGATACTCGTCTTCTGAATTATTGGCGCGCAGATCACGTACGGTTTCCAGACACTCCTGAATCCCGTCTGCACACGCCATCTTCAGAGTCATCTGTTTGGCTGCCATATTCTTCTGTACTCTACCGGAACAGAGCACGATCAGAAATGAAACCGGAAGTACCCAAAGAGCTGCGATTGCCATTCTCCAGTTCAAAAAGAAAAGGCTCACAGCCACTAATACTGTAGAAATACACGCACCGATCAGTTCCGGAATCCAATGTGAAGATGCTGTCTCCATGGTGGCACAGTCTGCCATAATCGCACTGGTAAGGTCTGACAGATCTTTCTTTCCAAAAAAAGATAATGGTATCTTTCTAAGCTTTTCTGCCAATGTAGTTCTTCGCACTCCACTTTCTATGTAAGTATTTAAGAATGTTGCATTATACTGAATATAAGTTGTCACAGCAATCAGGATCAGACACGCAATACATCCAATTGCAAAGAAACCTTCTCTGCCGTTCAGATCATCTGCCATATAGTATTTCACCAGCATATATAACATTCCTACCGGCAACATCAGAACAATATCTGAGATCGTTACAGAAATAAATGCACGGATCATATCCTGCGCACCTTTTTCTGAAAGCGCATATCTGTGTTGTAATTTCTCTTTTAATGTCATATTACACACCTACCTTCCAGCATACAGACTGATTATATTTTTCCCACATGTGAGCATATAATCCATTTGCTTTTTCCAGACTTTCATGAGTACCTGATTCTTCGATCTCACCATCTTTTAATACAAAGATACGATCGGCATTGGTTACAGAAGACAATCTGTGGGCAATCATGACAACCGTCTTGCCCTTAGAAAGTCTGCTGAACGCTTCCTGTACTTTTGTCTCATTATCAGGATCTGCAAATGCTGTCGCCTCATCGAGGATCAGAATCGGTGCATTCTTAAGCATTGCCCGTGCAATGGACAGACGCTGTGCCTCACCACCGGATACATAGGTACCTTTTGTTCCAATAATCGTATCCATACCATCCGGAAGTTTTTCTATAATATCTTCACACTGGGCATTCTTTAATGCTTCCATCACTTCTTCTCTGGAAGCATCTTTCTTACCCATACGCACATTATCATAAATAGACATTTTCAACAGTTTACTATCCTGAAACACAAATGAAACCTGCTCCAGCAGCTCCTTTGACGGAATATCTCTGACATCCACACCGCCGATCTTCACTGCGCCTTCCGTCACATCAAAGAACCTTGCGATCAGGCTTGCCAGCGTAGTCTTCCCTCCGCCGGACGGTCCTATAAATGCCACATGTTCTCCCTCTCCGATTTTGAGATTGATCTGATGCAATGCATCTTTCGCAGCGTCTTCATATCGGAAAGATACACGTTCAAAGATAATCGAATGATCTTTTGGCTGCTCTTCCCGTCCACTCTCTTCCAGCGGTCTACGATCCATGATTCCATCCACACGTGCCAGTGCATCTGCCACGATCATTTTATTCTCACTGGAGAACATGATCTTATTCAGTGTCACTGTAATGATCGGTGTGATAATAATGTAAAACAATAGATTTAAAAGAAATGTATTACTTGCTGTAAAGAAAAATGCAGCCGCGATCAATATGGTAAATACCGCATTGATGATTGTTGTATAGGCAACCATCGGTATCCTCAGATCCTCTGTATATGCAATCGTCCATTTTTCATATTTTTCAATGGATGTACGGAAGCGTTTAAACGAAAACACAGACTGCCCAAACGTCTTAACGACAGGAATACCACGCACGTATTCCACAGCTTCGCTGGACATTTCCTCCAGTGCATTCTGATACTCCTTCATCTTCTGTTCCATCTTCTTCCCCGTCATGCTTCCCATGATAAGAAATGCAAGACCTACAGGAATAAGACTTAACAATCCAAGCCGCCAGTCAAATACCAGCAGCAACACCAGCAGTCCCACCGGTGTAGCATAGGCCCCTGCCTGATCCGGAAGCTGATGAGCCAGATATGCTTCCGTTGCTGCACTGCATTCATTTACCGTTTTACGGATTTTTCCGCTTCCTTCACTATCCATAAAGCCTAATGGCAATGTCACAATATGATGCATCATTTCTGATCTCATATTTGCCTGCACGCGAAACGCTGCAATATGAGAGCACATCAAAGCACCAATATAGATTACCATAGATAATAATGCTGAAAGCACAGCAGACCACCCATAGCTGGATAAATGCTCTACCTGGCTGTACTCCGGTGCTGCATTCAGCACTTCTCTGATGATTTTCCAAATGTAATAGAATGGTACGAGCGCAATCCATGCACTGATCACAGACAGTATCCATGACAGAATTGTCAGGTATTTGTAATTGCCTGCATACGCAAAGAGCCTTGCTAAGGAACTTTGTTTCTTCATCTTAAAACCTCTTTTCCTCTTCTTTAAATTATGCTATTTTTATCCTTATCAATAATTAGTTGCAACTAACTATCGATTTTAAGAAAAGACTGCATGCGGCGCAGTCGTCATATATAACACTGTTATAAAGATACTCCAGAAATTCCTTTTTTGTCAAGCATTTTTGTTAGTTTTAACTTACTGTTTTAGTATTTTTATCCAGCCAGCTGTATAAAATTCGTGCATAGTTTTCAGATATATCTTCGCCTGATCAAGTGGCATCTGATGAATAAACATTTCAAAATAGGTGTTAAACATTCCAGTTGCCAGCATATGTTCCAGCATAGAATCAATCTCCGGCGACGGTCTGCCCACACTGTCAAGGCTCTCCTGATAGCGATGTGTCGCTTCTACCTCAATTTCCACCATTTCATCAATCATTCCCGCATATCTTGTTCCTTCCGCGCAGCACAAAAGAAGCTGAAATTCCTCCGGATAATTCTGTGCATAGAGCAACACGTCAAGCATACAGTCCACGGATATCTCTCCCACATGATTCGGCTGTTCCTCTGCCGGAAGCTCCGCAAATTCATCCTGCGCCTGACAGAAATGTTCCATCACATAATGATATTGCTCATCTACCAGCGCTCCAAACAATTCTTCCTTACTCTTGTAATATCCATAAAATGCACCGGTCGTAACTCCGGCCATTTTCACAATATTCCGAAGCGAAGCTGTCTTAAATCCTTTTTCCAGAAATTCCTTTTTTGCCGCTATATGAATTTGTTCTAATGTGTTATGTTTTGCATCCTGCTTCAATCCTAACGTCCTCCCGGCATCATATACAGCAACGCATTGCAGATGCAGGCTGCAATATTACTGCCGCCTTTTCTTCCTCTTGCTACGATATACGGCACATCTTCTAATGTCAGTATCAGTTCCTTCGACGGCACGACATTCACAAATCCTACCGGCACACCGATGATAAGCTCCGGCTTCACAACCCCAGACTTCACAAGTTCGTACAAATGCACCAAAGCGGTCGGAGCATTGCCGATTGCAAAGATCAACGGACCCGGAAGCTTCGCAGCATGCTCCATGCTGACTACCGCGCGCGTAACGCCTCTCTTTTTTGCTTCTTCTGCCACATCCGGATCTGACATGAAGCACCGAATCTGACAGCCAAGTGTTGCAAGCTTTTTTTTATTAACACCTGCCATTGCCATCTGTGTATCTGTAACAATCGTTGCCCCACTTCCTAATACCTTCAATGCATGCTCAATCACGCCATCTGAAAATACAAGATTCTTCGCATAATCAAAATCTGCACTGGTATGAATGCAGCGCTTTACCACAGGTTCGGTTCCCGGCACCAGCTTCACGTCTCCCAGTTCTTCTGTGATAATTTCGAAACTCCTCTTCTCAATCTCCTGCGGAAGCACCTGTTCCAGTTCAATCTCTTTCATCATCTTCATCTTCGTTACCCCTTAATCTTTGTACCAATTCCCATGACCACACGCACCACTTCATCTGAAAAGGCAGCCAGCTCCGTACAGATCCTCCCTACCTGTTCTCTGTAACAGCGATCGGCTGCATCAATCGGCACCAACCCATATCCAATCTCATCACTGACCAGAACAATTCCTGGATTCTGATGGATCAGCTTGTCTGCAAGTACAGCTCTCTGTTCTTCTTTTACATTTCGTATATATTCATGGAAGTTATAGATACCTTTGCATGTAAATATATCTGTTTCTTTGCACTCTTTTCCATTCATCCAATCTTCATCTGCAATCTCTGAAAAATGTGCTTTCGCCCATGCAAGCTGTCCCTGATAAGCTCCACCGATTATCATCTTCATCGCTTTACCTCCACTGGTATTCCATAGACCACTTCCGTTACCCAATCTGCCTTCTGTGCAATCCTGCGGTTCACTTCCGAGAGAATCTTCTTATACCGGTTCATATCCGCTGAATCTCTGGTACACTCCGAACACACTTCATTGGTAACGATCACCACATGTTCACATCTGCCACAGAGTTCCTGCACACCGTCCACGATCCTGTCCACGGTCCGCTCTCCTGCTCCATCCGGGCGATAGATCTCATTTGCTGTCAGATTCGACATACACTCCAACAGAACCGCCGGACGATCTGTCAGCGTCTCTGCCGTTCCTTTCAGATTCACATAGCACTCCAGCGTATCGAACCCTTTATCCTTACGCATCTCCCGGTGACGTTCAATTTTCTTAAGCGTCTCTTCTCCAAATGGCTCCATCGTAGCAATATAATATTTTTTGCAATTATTTTGTTTCGCAAGGCGTAGGAGTTCTGTTTCCGCATAAGCGGATTTCCCGCTTCCGCTGCCTCCGGTTACTACATGCAGCATTACTTTCCTCCACGTTCTATGATCTCATAGACCATCTTCATATCCAGATTCTCCCGGATAATATCTGCCAACTTATCGTACTGTTCTTCTTTATACTGTTTTCGATCAATATTCTTCACCTGATCTGCATCCAGACCTTTCCGCCGAAGAATCGTCTTAAGAACTGCTGTTACCACCTCAGCCTGATCAAAAATACCATGAATATAACATCCATAAACATTACCATGCTGCATACCGTCCACAGTTCCATTGTCCAGATGCAAAAGATCTCTCGTGTCTCCCAGTTTCTCTGTTTGACCCATATGAATCTCATATCCGGTAAACGGCACATCCGTAAGTTCCGCAAATATTCCTTGTACAATACCAAAATGACCGGTTATCTGTGTCCGATGCTTTTCCGGTTCAAAGACTGTTCTTGCAGGCAGAAGTTCCATACCTCGCACACATTTGCCGGCACCAGCCTCTACTCCGTCAGGATCACGCACTTCAGCTCCCAGCATCTGATATCCACCACAGATACCAAATACCAGACCACCTGTCGATGCATGGCGCAATATCTTGCCTTCCAATCCATTCTGTCGCATCCACAGAAGATCTGCGATCGTACTCTTAGTCCCCGGAAGGATCACCAGATCCGGTTCTCCAAAATCTGCTGACTGACTGATATAACGAAGCGATACTTCTTCTCTGCATTCAAGCGCAGCCAGATCTGTAAAATTAGAAATCCTCGGAAAACGGATAACTACAATATCGATCGGTCCATTCCCCTGCTTTCCTGCGAAACGCTCAGACAGACTGTCCTCATCATCAATATCCAGATAAAAGTAAGGCACTACTCCACAGACTGGCACACGGGTTCGTTCTACCAGCATATCCAGTCCCGGTCGCAAGATCTCCTTATCTCCACGGAATTTATTGATAATAGTTCCCTTGATGCGTCGCCTTTCTTCCTCCTCTAACAGCACAATGGTTCCAACAATCTGCGCAAACACACCGCCTCTGTCGATATCTCCGGTCAAAAGCACCGGTGCGTCGATCATTTTCGCCAACCCCATATTAACAATATCATTGGTCTTCAGATTAATCTCCGCCGGGCTTCCTGCACCTTCCACTACGATTATATCATACTGCTTCGACAGCTTTTCATATGCTTCCATGATCACTGGAATATACTCTGTCTTTCTCCGGTAATATTCCATGGCCGACATAGTTCCTTCTACTTTTCCATTGATGATCACCTGCGAGCCTGTATCATTGGTCGGCTTCAACAGGATTGGATTCATTGCCGCAATTGGTTCAATACCTGCCGCCTCTGCCTGCATTACCTGCGCCCTTCCCATTTCCAGACCGTCTTCTGTAATGTATGAATTCAATGCCATATTCTGGGATTTAAACGGAGCCGCCTTTACACCGTCCTGCGCAAGCACCCGCAGAAGTCCTCCCGTCAGCACACTTTTCCCAGCATTTGACATGGTTCCCTGTATCATAATCGGTTTTGCCATCTGTCGTCCTCCTGTTACAAATCCACTTTATCTATCGCATCTCGCATCACATCGATCAGCTGTCTGTTCTCTTCTTCCGTCTTTACCGCAATTCGGTAATACCCTTTCGTAAGTCCCCGATAATTGCTGCAGTCCCGGATCAGAATGCCATTGTTTCGTCTCAATGGTTCCATCAGTTCCTGATCCAGATAGAATAACAGATAATTGGCTGACGACGGATATACCTTACATCCCATGCTTTCCAGTTCTCTGGTAAGCCAGATTCTCTGTTCAGCTACATAACTTCTCACTTTTCTGCACCAGCCAGCCTCATCTAACGCTGCAATTCCTGCTTCCTGTGCCGGAACCGACACGCTCCACGGCTGTCTGACTTCTTCCATTCGTTCCAGGAGATTTGTATCCGAACATAGCCCATAACCAAGCCTGAGTCCCGGAATACCATACATTTTTGTAAACGAACGAAGCAAAAAAAGTGATTGAAACTGCCCGATATATGGCAGCATTGTCTCCTCTTCCCGGTCAAACGCAAATTCCCAGAAGCTTTCATCCACAACCATACGCGCATAATATTTCTCACACAGTTTCAGAGATTGCAGCAGAATATCTTTTACAATCAATGCTCCTGACGGATTATCCGGCGTACAGAAGAAAACTATTCCAAGTCCTTCTTTCAATTCCTTCTCCAGACGCACCAAAAACTCCTCATCCAGCCTGAATTCCTGTTCCGGATTCCGTTCCCACACAATCACCTGACTACCTGCACTGCGAAGCGACTGTTCATATTCCTGAAATGCCGGTGCAAGGATCATTCCCTTTTCCGGCTTTTCTGCCAGCACCAGAGAAAATAACACATCTGCTGCACCATTTCCCGCAATTATCCACTCAACCGGAATCTTCAGTGTCTCTGCCAGCTTCTGCCGCAATCTTCTACACTGACTGTCTGGATAAGCTGTCACTTTTTCCATCCCACGAATTGCCGCCTGACGAACTGCTTCATTGGCTCCGAACGGGCAGATATTTGCTGAAAAATCCAGCCGGTATTCAGTTGTGTAGATGTCTCCTCCGTGTGTATATTTCATGTCATACCTCTATTGTCAAAATACTCTTTAGAAAAACAGCCGGATGCCACCGAAGAGCAGAAATGTCAGCACTTCTGTTCCAATCATTAATTTCTCCGACCGCAGGATATCCTTTGGCTCAATGTTCCGGATTGGATCCCCGATTGTATCTTTCTCATGTTTTTTCCCAAAATACCAGGCATCCCCTGCAAGCTGCACCTGCAACGCACCTGCACATACAGCTTCCGTCTGCGCTGCATTCGGACTTGTGTGTTTTCTTCGATCCCTCTTCCAGATCCACAATGCATTCTTTCCATCCATCCCAAGCAGACAGGATGCCAGAATCATAAGCAGTGCTGAAATCCTTGCCGGAATAAATCCCGCCACATCATCCATTTTCGCCGCCACTCTGCCAAAATACAAATATTTTTCATTCTTATATCCTAACATAGAATCCATGGTATTGACTGCCTTATATACAAATCCAAGTATCGGACCGCCGATCAACATATAGATTAATGGTGCGATCACACCATCATTGGTATTCTCAGCCACCGTTTCCACCGCCGCCTTCGTCACGCCTTCCACTGTCAGCTGCTCCGTATCTCTGCCGACGATCATCGATACTGCCAACCTTGCTCCTGATAAATCATCCTGCATTAATTTCTTATATACTTTTTTACTTTCTTTTCCGAGTGATCTTGCTGCCAGTAGCTGATAGCACCAGAAACACTCCAGCACAAATGCTGCACATGGGCTGATCTTCTCTGCCAGATATAAAATCCCCATCGGTACTGCTGCTGATGCCAGGATCACAAGTATCCACAATATTCCTCCTGCGATCAACAGTTTCTTCTCATTCGCCTCCTGATCTCCGGCAAACTTCCGAAGTATCTTTTCCAGAAATGATATCCATTTGCCAATAATCCGCACCGGATGATACAGCCATACCGGATCTCCAAATATCCAGTCCAGTATCATGCCGATCAGGCAGACACATAATATCTTCATCGTAATTTTTCTCCATCTGTTATATCTGTCTCATGTAGGATCCGGACATTATAAAAACGATGTACGCCCTTTTTCCACTCTTCCGGATCAATATCAGTTATATATCCATTGCCGTTACATACCTGCCAGTGGTAAAACGGTCTTTTCTCCGGATCAAATGCAGACAGCACTGCCATAATTGTCCCACCGTGCACCACCACACCTGCACGTTTACAGTCTTCCGCGATCAGTCTGCTGATCATATTCTCTGCTCCCTGTACACAGCGCTTCTGAAAATCTGTCCGGTCTTCTCCACCAGGAAATGCACCTGCGCCACCGGAATCAAGCCAAGCCTGATATACTGGCTCGTTCTTCAGTTCTTCATATGTCTTTCGCTCATATTCGCCAAAATCCAACTCTCGCATCAGCGGTTCTATCTCAAAAGGCATACTCGGCCAGATCCTTTCTGCTGTCTGCCTGCATCGGAGCATCGGGCTGACGGTCAGTGCATCAATCTGCGGATAGTCTTTCAGATCCTGCGGAATCATTTCCTCATCCAGTGGTTCATCCGTACTTCCTATATATTGTTTCTTACGGTTGCCTGGCGTCATAAAATGCCGTACCCATATAATCTCCATCTGTTACCTCCCAATGCAGGTCACTAAAATTCCGGTAAACATTGCAAGCTCTGCCGTCTCCAGAAAAAATCCTGCAAGATCTCCTGTCACACCGCCAAACTGCTTCCGGCTCACCATTACATAATATAGAAATGCGATCATTGCGCCAGTGACAGCTCCTGTCATTGCCCGTGCGTCCATCGCTGCCATCATGATCACTGCTGCTGCCACATACAGACACATCGTGATCCTGACAACCTTTTTCTGTGCTCTGTCCTGAAACGTCTTCAACAGCCCACTGTTTCTCGCCGCCGGAAATGTAACTACGCTGAACCCACTGAGCGCTCTGGAAAGGACAAAACTCACACCGCACACTCCCAGCACTTCTGCCGGAAGTTCACTCCATACTGCCACACTCCACATCAGATAACAGCCCATGCCCAATATAGCAAATGCACCCGCATGAGAATCCTTCAGAATCTCTAGCTTCTTTTCCCGGTCTCCCCAGGATCCGAGCGCATCCATGGTATCCATGAAACCATCCATATGAATGCCTCCGGTGATTATAATCGGAATCAAGGTAAATACCACACCGCGGAACAGACCACCCACAGTCGCCTTATCCAGCAGCCATCCTGCCAGATACATAACTGCTCCGATGACAACTCCAATCATGGGAAAAAAGCACATGGCATATCGCATATTTTCTTTTTCCCAGTCCACTCTCGGAACCGGTATTCTGGAATACATCGATAATGCGATAAAAAATGAATTTATAATACTCATATATTTCTCCTGAATTACAATACCTTATACTGCTCTACCTTTATATCCTCAAATGTCCCCATATCTCCGTAAACTTTCAATCCCATTTCCAACAGGGGAATTGCAGCAACGGCACCGCTTCCTTCTCCAAGACACATATCACAGGTGATGAGTGGTGACAGTCCGAGTTCATCTAGTACATAATGAGCTGCCGGCTCTTTGGATACATGCGATGGAATCAGATAATCCGCCACAGCTGGAATCAAACGGACTGCACAAAGAGCTGCCACACCGGATATAAATCCATCCAGCACGACCGGTATATGATAAAGTGCTCCACCAATACAAAGTCCGCAGAGTCCTGCGATATCATATCCGCCAACCGATGCCATCACCGTAAGCACATCCGATTGCCGGAGATTATATCGTCCGATTGCATCCTCGATTACATGAATCTTACGCTTAAGACCATCATCATCCAGGCCAGCTCCCTTCCCGGTCATCACTACCGGATCACGGTTCAGAAGTACTGATGCCACTGCACTGCTAGTCGTTGTATTGCCAATCCCCATCTCGCCTGTCAGCAAAACATCATATCCCTCCTGCTTTTTCCCTCCGGCGATACGAATACCGGTCTCGATTGCCTGCCAGAGCTGTTCTCGTGTCATAGCAGGCTCTTTTGCAAAGTTCTTCGTTCCATATGCAGTCTTTTCATTTTTTCTGGTTACATTCTTTACATCCGTGATCATACCGATATCTACCGGATAAATGTCCACGCCAGCAACCTCTGCCATCAGACAGGCACTGGTCTCATGACGGCTGAAATTCTCTGCCACAATTGCCGTAACCTCCTGCCCGGTCTGTGTCACGCCTTCTGCCACCACACCATTATCGGCGCACATGACAACCAATGCTTTCTTCTTAATTTCATAGCATGCAATCCGTTTTATCCCGGCAATCCGGGTAATCTGCTGTTCCAGCTTACCCAGGCTGAACAGTGGTTTCCCAACCTTCATCCATCGTTCCTTCGACAGTCTGATCACATTCTGATCAGCCGGCTGTACCTCTTCTTGTAATTCTTCTAATGTCATAGTTAACTTCCTTTATCGTCTGGTTCCTTTTTCGGAATATTCTGCGCAGGCTTTCACATATCGTTCCACCAGTTCTGGGTGCGAACGGTAATAGAGGTGTGGATAGCCTGCCATCAGATTCCCTTTCATGTGTATACACTGCCATCTTCTCTTCCCATCCGGCTTCACTGCCAGACAGCTATCTCCATTATCTGTACTGTCCCAGTGATGAAATTCATGCGCCCGTATCTGTTCACCTTTCTTTAAAAATGCGCCATCCTGTTCTGCCTCAATAGTCGCATATCCGAAACGCACAAGCCTCCCCTGATTACTGCTCTCTGACGGAATAACTCCTGCCATACGATAACTGTATCCTTCCGCATCCGTCAGTCCATCCTGCAAATACTGAAACCCACCACATTCTGCAAGACATGGCATGCCGTCTGCGATCTTCTCCCGTATTTCCCTGCGTAAGCCTTCATTTTCCTCCAGTCTGCCACCGTATAGTTCAGGATAACCGCCCCCGATAATCAATCCACAACAGCTTTCCGGCAGTGTCATATCCTTCAAAGGACTGAACGGCACCAGTTCACATCCGGCCTGTTCCAGTAATTTCATATTCTCTTTATAGTAAAAGCAAAATGCTTCGTCTCTGGCAACAGCCACGCGCACCTTCTGCTTTCCATTCACTTCTTTTTTTATCAGATTCTCTTCTTCCAGGCACTTTGCCTGTTCTGCAATTTTCAGAATCTCTGGCAGATCGACTGTCTCTGCGATTGTCATTCCCGCTTCCTGAAGCTGACTTTTTAATCCAGTCAGCTCCTGCGGTGTCACAAGTCCCAGATGTCTGCTCTCCAATCGAAAGCATTCTTTCTCTGGAAGATACCCAAGGATCTTCACCTCCGGATGTCCCATATCCACAAGTCCATAATCCAGCATCTCTTTCATCCGCGGATAAAGCATCGGCGAAATACGGTTCAGAATAATGCCTCTGATATGGCTGTCCTTCTGGTATTCCAGAAATCCTTTCAACAGTGCCAGTACAGAAGATGCCATCCCACGGCATGGAACAACCAATATGACCGGAAGCTCCAGTACCCCGGCAATATCCCATGCACTGCCATTCATACTTCCAAATGAAATACCGTCATAGTACCCCATAACGCCTTCCGTAACAACCAGATCAGCACCATTTCCATGATTCTGGTAGATCTCCCGCAGCTCTTCTTTACTGCTGAAAAACAGATCCAGATTTTCAGATTCTATCCCAAGCACTGTCCGATGAAACATCGGATCGATATAATCCGGTCCGCATTTGCATGCCCGGATATTTTTCCCCATCTGCCTGAATGCTGCCATCAGTCCACAGGCAGCAATTGTCTTGCCGCTACCACTGGATGGAGCTGCCAGCAGGATTCCCGGTCGCTTTGTCATTGTTTTCTCTCCGTAATAATATACACCGGATTCTGTCCGGTCATCATATGATATCTTCCCAATACTCTGGACGCAGCCACGTTCATCTGAACAATCTCCGGATCTGTCAGCAATCCTGATCTGACTGCACACATCACTTCTTCTACTGTTTCTAAGGATATCGCATTGATCACTACGGTTACTTCTGGATTTTTCTCCTTCAACATACGGATAATGTCATGGAGATGTCCTGTACTTCCACCAATAAATGCATGTGTAGGTGCCGGAAGTCCTTCCATTGCCTCCGGCGCACTTCCATGAATTACCTGAACCTGTGCCGCCCGAAACTTTCGTCTGTTTGCCCGGATTAGATCACACGCATCTTCTCGCTGTTCAATCGCATACACCTGCACCTGCTCCCCATGAAGTGCCGCCTCAATTGATACTGAACCTGTGCCGGCGCCAATATCATAAAAAACTGACTCTCTGGTAAGTCCAAGCTTGGCCATGCTGACTGCCCGGACTTCTGCCTTTGTCATCGGCACCACATGTCCTTCCTGACTGCGGATAAATACATCATCCGGCAAGTGAGCCGATACGGATTCCGCAGGATGCGGATTCTCAATCAACATGGTAGAAAGCTCTCCCAGATCTTCCGGCGTCAGTTCTCCGGCAGATATCGTTCGTATCGTTTCATCCCCATATGACAGACGGACACCTATATGACAGATCAGATCTTCCATACCATATTCCCGGATCTGTTCACAAAACTCCGTTCCGCTTTTCCTGTCCAGCAGAAGAAATGTCTTCGTATGATGATCGATGGCATAGATAATATTCTGATTCCTGCCATGGATACTGCGAAGAGCTGCATCTTCCCAGGATACACCAAGCTTCGCTGCCAGATAGACAACTGATGCGATCCCTGGTACGATATCGACCGGAATCTCAGCCTCCTTACATGCCTGCGTCAATGCCTTCGCACCACTGTAGAATCCCACATCACCAGACAAGACGATCGCCCATCTGCTATATTCCGGGTGTCCTTTTATAATCTTTATAATTTCCACAGATCGATACTCTGCAAACTTCGGTTTCTCTTTCGGGCATACTTCCAGAAGACGCACCGCTCCGATACAGGCATCTGCCTGCTCGATCTGGGTTCTTGCGTCCAGAGTCAGCATATTTTCATTTCCCATCCCGGCGCCGATAAGTACTGCACTACATCCGCTTTCGCATATTTTATCACACATTGCGATATCCTCTTGGTGTTACCATTTTCCCATTTAATTCTATTGTTTCCTGGTTTCCAATATATACAGTCGTGAACATGTCAACTTTTTTATTTCTAAGTTCTGCCAAACTCATAATCTCAGCAGACTCTCCGTCACGTCCGATATTGCGTACGATTCCACACACAGTCTCCGGTGCTTTATACTGCATCATCAGATCACATGCTTTCTGCAGATAATCCGCACGCTTTCTGCTAGACGGATTATAGAGACAGATTACAAGATCCGCCTTCGATGCCATAAGCAGACGCTTCTCAATCTTCTCCCAAGGAGTCAGCAGATCACTCAGACTGATCACAGCAAAGTCATGCATCAATGGCGCACCAAGTACTGCACCACCGGACAATGCCGCTGTCACGCCAGGAACCACCTCTATCTCGACATTCGGGTATTCCTGACCAATCTGATACATCAGACCAGCCATGCCATATACCCCGGCATCCCCACTGCATACCATTGCCACTTCTTTTCCTTTTGCAGCCTCTTCAAATGCAAGCTGACATCTCTGTGTCTCCTGACGCATCGGCGTTGTCAGATATTCTTTGCCCGGATACTCTTTTTTTAACAAGTCTGCATAGACTGTATAGCCCGCAATCACCTGACACCGCTCGATCACCTCTGCTGCCTCATAGGTCATGCTGTTCCGATTCCCCGGTCCCATACCGATCACATAGATCCGCTTATGTCCTGATACCTCTTTTTTCGCATGTGCACTCCGATATCCTGTAGAAAACTCCGGATGATACAGATCGCTTCTCCGATATTCACAATCCAATACATTCCCCACCACGATCAATGCCGTTCTGGTAATCTGATTTTTATCCGCAGTCTGCTTCAGCGTCCCAACCGTACAGCGGAACACTTTCTCTTCCGGCCAGGTCGCTTTATATACGATCGCTGCCGGGGTATCTTCCGTATATCCTCCGGCAAGTAATTCTTCCGTAAGCTTTCCAATCAATCCGGTACTTAAAAACAACACCATGGTTGCTCCATGTTCTGCAAAACTTCTCACAGATTCCTTCTCCGGAACCGGTGTACGTCCCGCCATTCTGGTGATAACCACCGACTGGGATACATCCGGCAGGGTATATTCTGCCTGTAATGCTGCTGCTGCTCCGCTGAAGGAACTGACTCCCGGACACACCTGATACGCAATCTGTTTTTCATCCAGCAGATCCATCTGTTCTCTGATTGCACCGTACAGTGATGGATCCCCTGTGTGCAGACGTACGACTTTTTTACCATCTTCCTCAGCCTGTACCATCGCATCAATCACCTGCTCCAATGTCATAAATGCACTGTTGCGGATTTCACAGCTTTCTTTGCAGCACTTTAGTAATTCTGGATTCACCAGCGATCCTGCATAGATCACCAGGTCTGCTTCCATTAATAATCTCTGCCCCCGGACGGTAATCAGATCTTCTGCTCCAGGTCCTGCCCCAACAAACCAAATCATCGTTTTTCTCCTTCTTTTGCAATAATCAATGAATAATATCCCGCCTGTTCCGGGATCTCATCCAGCGAATGATATATCTGTTCCTCTTCCATTCCACAGTTTGTAACCATCTGTATCTGACTGTCATACTTCTTCAGTTCTTCTTTCACCTGACCAATTTTACTTCCCGACTTCATCAGAATCTTTGTGCCTGAAAGTTCCATTCCTTCGCTGATATCATAAGAACCCGGTAAAATATGAATGGAATCACCCATTTCTCCAAGCCCCGTCTTAAGCGCTGCCGCCGCTGCGCAAAATGACGGCACTCCCGGTATCACACGCGTCTCATAGCCAGATGCTTCCACCAGTTTCTGTATGTATAAGAACGTTGAATAAATACTTACATCTCCCAATGTAAGAAATGCAATATTCTCTCCTTTGTCTAATTTCCTGCACACCTGCTCTGCACCTTCTGCATGCACCTGCTGTAATGCTTTCTTATCTTTTATCATCGGCATAGAAAGAAATATAATTCTTTTCTTGTCAATCTCTGGGTATATTTTCCACACAATCTGATATGCTGTAATCTGTGTTTTGTCTGCTGTACCAGACACTGGAAGTGCAATTGCATCACACTCCTTTATCACCTTTAAAGCTTTTATGGTCAGCAGTTCCGGATCCCCCGGTCCGACTCCTACGCCGTATAGTATACCTTTATCCATTATACATTCTTCTTTCTGCTCTGAATCTTCTGCGCAAGTCTGTCTGCATCAGAAGTCTTGCCAAGGATTCCCTTTTCTTTGGAAAACATGACTGCACCAATCTCCAGTCCGTCTCCTGCCCGGTGCTTCAGATGTTCCTCAATCTTAATCATCACTGTAGACATGACTTCTTTTAGTATACCTTCTTTTTCCAACAATTCCAACGCCGCCGTGGTGGTAATACATTCCATTAACTGACAGATCAGTTCTCTGGAACCTCCTGCCATTGCAGCATGCGCTGCAAGAATCTCCATACGCCCATCTGCCTGTCTGGAATGTGTATTCATGATCCCGGCAGCCAACTTGATGAATTTGCCAATATGGCCTACCAGCAGGATTCCTTTCATCTGAAGCCGTACCGCATCATCAATCACTTCTCCTACATAATTACTGCATTTTACTGCAGCATCTTCCTGATACCCCAACGTATCATGCAGAAAATCTGATCCATAATTGCCCGGCACTACATAACAATAATCCATGCCATTCTCTCTGCGCACCTTCATTTCTACAAAAATCGTATCTGTCAGAGCTTTCTCACTCATAGGTTCCACGATTCCGGTTGTCCCCAGAATTGAAATACCGCCCTCAATACCAAGCTTCGGATTAAATGTCTTCCTCGCAATCTCCGCGCCGTCCGGCACCCATATCATCACCCGGACTCCACGATCAACCCCGGCTTTCTGGAGTTCTGCTTTCACCGCCTCACGTATCATCCTGCGCGGTACCGGATTAATCGCAGGATCTCCGATACTCTGCTCAAGTCCTTTTTGTGTTACACGACCGATACCTTCACCGGCTTCTAATATCACTTTACTTTTTACTACATCGTCTTGTGCAAATGTCACCCTGGCATACACCAGTATACCGTTCGTCACATCCGGATCATCTCCGCTGTCTTTACGGATAGCGCAACTGACATAATTATTTTCTTTCACAATATCTTCTACTTCCAGATATAGGCGGAAATCAGCAGGCGTCACCAACGATACTTCTTTGATCACTTCTCCAGACACCAGCATATGAGTAGCTGCCTTTGCTGCTGCTGCTGCACAGCTCCCCGTTGTGTATCCGGTTCGAAGTTTTGTCTGGTTCTTCCAGACTACTGATGTATTAGCCATCTCTATCCCTCCTGCTCATCTGCAAGCTGTCCTGCAATCTGTTGGCATACCTCTTCCACACCGAAGCCTTCTTCTTCCGGCCTTCCCACAACGACAAGTACAGTCCCCGTCTCCATAGCCGCTTCATATTTCTCTTCGAATCCTCCGGTCTTGCCAGATTCTTTTGTTACAAAATAATCTGCTTCTGTCTGTCTGAGCATTGCGACATTCAATTCTTTGGAAAACGGTCCCTGCATAGCGATCAGATGCTTTCCGTCAAATCCAAGTTCCATACTCTTCTGCACCGATTCCCAGACTGACAGCACTCTCGCATAACAACGCTCTTTATAATCATCAAGTTCCGTATATAATCCCAGCTCTTTGCTCCCAGTAGAAATAAATATATTTCCTTTGGTGTTATTAAGATACTCTGTCGCTTGTTTTACAGAGTCCACCCAGACCACAGTGCAGCCTGTATCACCGATTGGGTCTATCTCCTCTGCCAAATGTTCCTCTTCCCTCAGACAACGAAGATACCGTACCTCCGCCCGCTCACACGCTCGCTTAATGTTACCGGTTACAAGAACAGCAAATGGATGCGTTGCATCTATCACCAGATCAATCTTTTTCTCACTCAGAAATGCTGTAATCTCATCCTCATCCATCCGTCCGGTAAGCAGATGAAGATGCTGATACTCCTCCAACAATCTGCCGCCATATTCAGTTGCCACGCTGACATAGCTGTCCGCCACGGTATCATTCAGGTACTCCGCAATTCTTCTTCCTTCCGTTGTACCCGCAAATACTAAAATCTTCATGTACACTCCACCCTGTTATATCATCTGTATGTCTATGTATATTCTGTCACGATTCTATCATTTCCATTAAAAATGCGCAACTCTCACAAAAAGCATATTGACATATGTATTTCAAAAGTATATCATTTATGTAATTTATATTTTCATTAACTATTTCCTAAGGCTTATATCTTTACATTTATTTTTCCTTTTGATATGATGTAATTACAAGTAGTTATAGATTCGTATTGTATACATTATAAGAAAGGTGGTATGGAAAGTGAGTGATAATTTGACTAATCAGGAACTTTGTATTCTTCTGGAATCCATTCGCGCCCTGTTACAGACTGGCAACAGTGAACGCGCAGAAGAAATCATAACTAACGCGATCCAGCGCATAGACAAAACTCAGACTGTAAACGTCCTGTAATTTTTCATTTGATTTTTCAACAAGTTCAACAATCACTGTACTTATCAACTGAGATGTAAGCCTTATGAACAAGTTAATACCGTATTCCAAGAGAAACTGTCATCCTATCCAAGCGCAGTTTCTCCTGGATAATCTTTCCATCTGTTTCATCCTTCAGATAGTACTTTACTGCCCGTTCGCATACATTATCCACTCCGGTAACCTGCTGCACAAAATCTGAACTGCTGCTTGCCTCTCCGGTACTCTTAAGCTGCTCTGAAGTGTACGCGATAAACGGAACCTTCCACTTCTCAGAAAGTTCATTCAACCCTCTTTCTTCTGCTTTCAGGTCAATGCTTACGATGGCTTCCAGTTGCCTCTGATCAAGTCCATGCTGTGCAGTCGTCTCACATATACCATGTTCCAGGATCTGCATGGCAGTTCCTTTTCTGCATCCCACACCTGCTACAACATTACCGATCTGTAATACCAGAATTCTCTTTGAACTATCCTTAGTATCTGTGGATATACATACTCCATACTCATATTCATTCAGCATGTCTTTGTCATCACACCATTTTAATTCAGTATACTGCTCCGTTTCTTTTATAGCTTTTTGCTTTAGAAGAGGATAACCATCTTCAACATAGATTCCTACAGATTTACCTTCCAATACGGCAACAGAAATCAGCTTCGCTTTCTCCCTGTCTGCAATCTTCAGATAGTGGTCTCTCGCAAAGACATCCACAGCAAACTTCCGCTGTACATCAGTAGCTGTCGTGATCACCGGAATGGCTCCCGTAATGTCTGCGATCTCCTCTGCCAGAGGGATGGCTCCACCCATATGTCCGGATAACAATGGAATAATATGCTGTGCTTTCTCATCCATCACAAGTACCGCAGAATCTGTATATTTATCCTTCACACTCGGTGCAATCATTCGAACCGCAATACCGGCCGCTCCGATGAACAAGAAGTCATCCACACCCCAATACTCCTGAATCCATTCCGGTATATTCTCCGGCAAAGGATCCAATTCTTCATTTCTACCCAATATGCGTTTAGGTGCATAGCCTGCACAAGAGTCATTATTTAGTTTCTTACATAACTTTTCATTTAATTCTATTCCTGTTTTTGTAAAACTTAAGATCCGAAGCATAAGCAATATTCTCCATAGTTCAAGTCGAACGTCCGTGAGACTTGGCGCGTGATTCTGGTCAGCGAAGCTGACA
>ERZ773103.929-NODE-929-length-32918-cov-3.828470_pt1 | contig 32918 bp, 28 predicted proteins | sample MGYA00511118_ERZ773103 | MGnify/ENA primary metagenome ERZ773103 (study PRJEB29015, sample SAMEA2737821) | human gut metagenome | biome: human gut; feature: human-associated habitat; material: faeces | place: China | collected 2012 ... | reverse complement strand
TGAGACGGGAAAAATGGGCCGAGGAACTCAAGGCGAAAAAGCAGCGGTCATCAAAGGGCTCCGAGAAAACGGATATGCCCTGAAACACTTGCTGAAGGCAGCGGGTCTTTCCAGATCCACCTACTACTATGAAATCAGCAAGAAAGACAAGGTTCAAGAGAGAAACAGCGAGCTGTCGGCAGAAATATCGTCCATCTTTGCCGAAAACAAGGGAAGATACGGTGTAAGGCGGGTTTATCAGACGCTTCTGAGCCGCGGTCATCAGGTCAATCATAAGCGCGTTCAGCGGATCATGCACCAGTTGGGCTTGCTTGGGAAGCGCCCGAAAGAAAAATATCACTCTTATAAGGGCGAAGTCGGCAAAGTTGCTGCCAATATCATCAATAGGAATTTCAGCACAGAGAGGCCACTACAAAAGTGGACAACCGATGTTTCACAGTTCAATCTCCCTTGGGGCAAATGTTATCTCTCTCCAATTTTGGACATGAACACAAACGAGATCATTTCTTATAATCTTTCCCTCAGTCCAAACCTGGAGCAGATCAAGGATATGCTGGCGAAGGCGTTTCAGCGCTTCCACTCTGTGCAGGGGCTGATTATGCACTCGGATCAGGGCTGGCAGTACCAGCATGAGTTTTACAGGAATGAACTGGCGAATCACGGTGTAATTCAATCCATGTCCCGGAAGGGCAACTGCTATGATAATTGCATCATGGAAACATTCTTTGGCAGACTGAAAAATGAAATGTTTTATGGCTTTGAGAAGGAGTATCCGTCCTTTGAAGCCTTTCAGAACGCAATTGCGGAGTATATTGACTACTATAACAACGGACGAATCCAGGCGAAAACAAAATGGATGCCTCCCTCTAAGTTTCGGGAAGCATCCATGATGAACTGCTAATTGTTTAATTCAATGAAAGTGTCCAGTAAACTGGGTACATATCAAAACCCTGACGCGATTTTTGCAATCTGATTTAGATGTGGCGGAATTCGATTTCGCCGGTCTCGCCGTTCATGCTGTCCACGATGGCCAGAGATTCCAGATGAATGCCCTTCTGGCGGAACCGGTCGCCGGCCCCCTGAAATCCCTTCTCAATGGCGATGCCAACACCCACAAGATGCGCACCCGCCTGATCCAGAATGTCCATAAGGCCTTCCAGCGCCTTGCCGTTGGCAAGAAAATCGTCAATGATCAATACCCGGTCGTTGGGGCCCAGATAACGCCGATCCACGACCACATCACTGATGGTCTTGTGGGTGAAGGACTCAACCTTTGCAGTGAATACGTCCTTGCCAAGGTTCAGAGATTTGGACTTTTTGGCAAATACCACGGGACAGTGGAAGCTGCGGGCGGCAATGCAGGCGATGCCGATTCCGGAGGCTTCGATGGTGAGGATTTTATTGACGCCTTCTCCGGCAAAGAGCCGGGCCCACTCCTGACCCATTTCGTCCAGCAGGTCAATATCCATCTGGTGATTCAAAAAGCTGCTTACCTTTAGAATGTTGCCCGGATAGACCTCGCCATCCTGCATAATCCGTTTTTCCAACAGTTCCATGCTTCCGCCTCCATATCCGGCCGGTGGCCGTGTTTCGTAGACATTATTATAATACGCATTTCGAAAAAGCACAAGAAGAATGTCGGAAAATAAGAAGAAAAGACCGGTCTGCCGCATTGAACGGGCAGACCGGTTTTAAGTGCAGAGATTCAATGGCAGCGCAGGTAATCTTCTACCTCCTGAAGCTGCTGCGGCGTATTGACGCCGATGATCTGCATGCCCAGCTCTACACAGCACAGGCCGATTTTACCGCCCCGCTGGCGCATGAGCTCCGGTACATCGGTCAGGTAGTATTCCCCCTGCGCATTGTCGTTTTTCAGAAGCTCCAGACAGGCCAGAAGCTCCTGACAATCAAAGGCGTAGACGCCTGCATTGAGCTCGCGGATGGCCTTCTGCTCCGGGGTGCAGTCCTTATCTTCCACGACCCGGATAAATTCGCCGTTTTCATCCCGGAGGATCCGCCCATAGGGGAGCTCCCGATCACTGGTGCCAGTGAGGAAGGTGCAGGTACAGCCGTTTTCCGCATGGGCACGGAGCAGGGACTCATAGGTTTCCCTGCGGATCAGGGGCATATCGCCGCAGCATACCAGAACGGTGCCGTCAAAATCCTTGAGATACGCCCGGGCGCACTGCACGGCGTGGCCGGTGCCCTGCTGGGGGTCCTGTACGGCGTAAGGATAGTCAGGGAATGCCTTCATCACTTCCTCACGGAGATATCCGGCTACAATAACGGTGTCATCCTTGGGGAGGAAATTCAGAGCGTCCAGAACATAATGGAGCAGGGGATGGCCTGCGGCCATGCGCATGACCTTGGGCATGTGGTTCTGCTCGGATTGGAGCCGGGTGCCCTTGCCGGCGGCAAGGATCACTGCTTTTACCGGTTTCATGCTTATCCCTCCAATCCGCTGACAATGGCGATGCCTGCGCTGGCGCCGATACGGTCGGCACCGGCCTTGATCATCTCCATAGCCTCTTCATAGCTGTGGATACCGCCGCTGGCCTTGACCTTCAAGCCGCTTGCGGACTTTTTCATCAGGGCAACGTCCGCTGCCTTGGCACCGCCGGAGGAGAAGCCGGTGGAGGTCTTTACAAAGTCCGCTCCGGCATTCTTAGAAGCCGCACAGGCCTTGACGATCTCATCCTCGGTGAGCAGGCAGGTTTCCAGAATGACCTTTAACACCTTGCCGGGGCAGGCGGCTCGGACGGCCTTGATGTCAGCCTCTACGGCGTCCCAGTTCCCGTCTTTGGCATGACCTACATCCAGCACCATGTCGATCTCATCGGCGCCCAGTGCAGTCATAGCACCGGCCTCGGCGGCTTTTACCACGGTGCAGCCCAACGGGAAGCCTACGACCACGCAGAGTTTTACATCGGAGCCTGCAAGGCACTCCTTTGCCAGCGCCGCACGGCCGGAGTTGACGCAGACGGAGCAGAAGTGGTATGCCTTGGCCTCATCACAGAGCTTCCGGATCTGGGCCTCTGTGGCATCGGGCTTCAGCAGGGTATGGTCGATCATCTTGGCAAGTTCCAGTTTTGTCATGATTATTCTCCTTTTTCGGTGGGAATGCGGAAGAAAAGCTTCCCGTTTTCCATGGTAATGGCCGCCACCTCTTCGGTGGACAGACCCTTGATTTCTGCAATTTTTTCTGCCACCTTGGGCACATAGCCCGAGTGGTTCCGCTTGCCGCGGTAGGGAACCGGGGCAAGATAGGGGCAGTCTGTTTCAATCATAATGCGATCCATGGGCACAGCGGCAATGGCCTCCAGTGCACGGCGGGCATTCTTAAAGGTCACAACGCCGGTAAAGCTCACATACCAGCCCAGCCGCACCAGCTCCTGTGCCATTTCGGCACTGCCGGAGAAGCAGTGAAATACCCCGGGAACGTTGTCGGCCCATTTTCGGACGATCTCCATGCCATCGCCGTGGGCTTCCCGTTCGTGGATGACGACCGGCTTTCCCAGCCGGTCAGCCAGCGCCATCTGACGGTCAAACCAATGCTTCTGGATGTCTCGGGGCACATCGTCATAGTGATAGTCGAGACCGATCTCGCCAATGGCTACCACCTTGGGGTGCTGTGCAAGCTTCCCGTAGGTTTCCAAGTCTTCCTCGGTCATATCCCCGGTGTTGCCGGGCCATGCGCCCACTACGGCATAGACAAAGGGGTACTGCTGTGCAATGGAGATGGCCTTTTGAGAGGAGGGAATATCACAGCCGATGTCGTTGATGAGGGAGATCCCCTGCTGGTGGAGCTGAGGCAGAAGAATGTCACGATCCTCGTCAAAGGCTTCATCGTCATAATGGGCGTGTGTATCATAAAACAAGTGGGATACCTTCTTCCTGGGAGTTACTGCTGCTTTTTTCGAAGCTCCAGATAGACCATCAGCACGGCGATATCAGCGGGGCTGACACCGGAGATCCGGGAGGCCTGCCCAATGTTCAGGGGCCGGATCTTTCCAAGCTTCTGCCGGGCTTCCAGACGCAGACCGGTGATGGCATCATAGTCGATGTCCTCCGGCAGCAGGTGGCCTTCTTCCTTTTGAAACTGCTCTACCTGCTTCAGTTGGCGCTTGATGTATCCGGCGTATTTTACCTGTATTTCTACCGCTTCCTGAATATCAGGAGAGAGCGCAGGGCGCTGCGGGTCAAAGGGGGCGAGGCCCGAGTAACTCAGCTGCGGGCGGCGCACCAGATCGCCCATCCGGGCGGAACCGTTCACCGGGGCAGTTCCCTGTGCGGTGAGATAGTCGTTAAGCTGGGGGCTTTCCTGTACGCCGCAGCGCTCCAATCGCCGGGCTTCCGCTTCTACCTGACAGTATTTTTCCTGCACGGCGGCGTAACGTTCAGCGGAGATCAGGCCGACCCGGTGGCCGATGCCGGAGAGCCGCTGGTCGGCATTATCCTGGCGGAGCATCAGACGGTATTCGGTGCGGGAGGTCATCATTCGGTAGGGCTCCTCTGTGCCCTTGGTGACCAGATCATCGATCAGGGTGCCGATGTAGGCATCACTGCGGCGGAGCACCATGGGTGCCTCGCCCTTTAGCTTCAGGGCGGCATTGATGCCGGCCACCAACCCCTGAGCGGCGGCTTCCTCATAGCCGGAGGAGCCGTTAAACTGTCCGGCTCCATAGAGACCGGGGACTTTTTTGCTTTCCAGCGTGGGCAGCAGTTCGGTGGGATCTACACAGTCATATTCAATGGCATAGGCCGGGCGCATCATCTCCGCCTGCTCCAACCCGGGAATGGTATGGAGCATCTGGATCTGCACATCCTCCGGAAGGGAGGAGGAAAAGCCCTGAATGTACATCTCATCGGTAGAAAGTCCACAGGGCTCAATGAACAGCTGATGCCGGGGCTTATCCGGGAATCGGACGATCTTATCCTCAATGGAGGGGCAATACCGGGGGCCGATGCCTTCAATTACTCCGGAATATAGGGGGCTTCGATGCAGATTTTCCCGGATGATCCGATGGGTTTCGGCATTGGTATAGGTGAGATGGCACACGGCCCGGTTCTCGGGAATCTCGGTGGTGGTAAAGCTGAAGGGCACCGGTACGTCATCTCCGGGCTGTACCTCCATCCGGGAGAAATCGATGCTCCGGCGGTTGACTCTGGGCGGTGTGCCGGTCTTAAAACGCCGCAGAGAAAGGCCCAGCGCACGAAGATTGTCGCTGAGCCCCACGGCGGCGTGCATGCCGTCAGGGCCTGAGGCGTAATGGCATTCGCCGGTGATGACACGGCTGGAAAGATAGGTGCCGGAACAGATAATCACCGCACGGGCGGGATAGACGGCACCCAACTGGGTCACAACGGCACCGACAGCACCGGTTTCGTCCAGCCGGATCTCTGTGATCATGGCCTGCTTTAGGTCCAGATGCTCCTGCTGCTCCAGCGTGTGCTTCATAAGCTCCTGGTATTTCCGTCGGTCAGCCTGGGCACGGAGAGAGTGGACGGCGGGGCCTTTGCCCCGGTTCAACAGCCGGAATTGGATGCAGGCCCGGTCAGCGGCCCGGCCCATTTCGCCGCCCAGCGCATCGATCTCCCGGACCAGATGTCCCTTGCCGGTGCCGCCAATGGCGGGGTTGCAGGGCATATTGCCCACTGCGTCCAGATTAATGGTAAAAACGACGGTTTTCAGCCCCAGCCGGGCAGCGGCAAGGGCTGCCTCAATGCCTGCGTGGCCTGCGCCTATGACGGCAACGTCATAGGACTCCATCTGATATTCTGTCATGTGGTTCACCTGTGTTACGTGTTTTAAGAGAGGCATCACGCAATGCGTGGTACGACTTCGTTTTATTGTACCATGTTTCGGAGGCTTTTGCCACTGTTTTTCTCCATATTTTCCTGAATTGCAAGGGCTTTGCGGGTTGCTTTTATTTTTTGACTATGATAAAATAAATAATTGTGATTCGGTAAATATGAACGGAAAATTGACGTTTTAGGAAGGGAGTTACCCAACTTTGGTAGACGAGAAAATCAGAAACGTAGCCATTATCGCCCACGTTGACCACGGCAAGACCACACTGGTAGACGAGATGCTCAAGCAGAGCGGCATCTATCGGGAAAATCAGGAGGTCGTGGATCGCGTCATGGACTCCAACGATCTGGAGCGGGAGCGCGGCATTACCATTCTGGCGAAGAACACCGCCATTACCTACAAGGACACGAAGATCAACATCGTTGACACCCCGGGCCATGCGGACTTTGGCGGCGAGGTAGAGCGTATCCTCAAGATGGTCAACGGCGTTATCCTGCTGGTAGACGCAGCAGAGGGCCCCATGCCCCAGACCCGGTTTGTGCTGTCCAAGGCATTGGAGCTGGGCCATCGTGTTATCGTGGTGGTCAACAAGATCGACCGGCCGGACCAGCGTGTGCTGGAGGTTGTGGACGAGGTTTTGGAGCTGCTCATTGATCTGGACGCCACCGACGATCAGCTGGAGAGCCCCATGCTGTTCTGTTCCGGCCGTCAGGGCACAGCCTCCTATTCTCCGGATGTGGCAGGGACGGATCTCCAGCCCCTGTTTGACACGATTCTGGATTATATTCCCGCACCGGAGGCTGACGTGGATCGGCCCTTCCAGATGCTGGTTTCTTCTATTGACTACAATGAGTTTGTAGGCCGTATTGCAGTGGGCCGTATTGAACGGGGCGTGATCCATCAGAATGATGAGATCGTGGTATGTAACTACCATGATCCGGAGCAGGTATCCAAGAAGCTCAAGGCGGTAAGTCTCTATGAGTTCGATGGCCTGAACCGGGTACCGGTGACTGAGGCTACCGCAGGCAACATTATTGCCATGAGCGGCATTGGCAACATCACCATTGGGGATACCATCTGTGCGCCCTCCAATGTGGAGCCGCTGGATTTCGTAAAGATCTCCAAGCCCACCATGGAAATGACTTTTACCATCAACGATTCTCCCTTTGCCGGCAAGGAAGGCAAGTATGTGACCTCCCGCCAGATCAGAGAGCGGCTGGAGAAGGAGCTCCTGAAGGACGTGTCCCTGCGGGTCACCGAGGCCGAGGGCTCCACCGATGCCTTCTATGTGGCAGGCCGTGGTGAGATGCACCTGAGCATTCTCATCGAGACCATGCGCCGGGAGGGCTATGAGTTTCAGGTGTCTCCTCCCCGTGTGCTCTATCAGGAGATCGATGGCGTTAAGTGCGAGCCCATGGAGCGTCTGGTCTGTGACGTGCCCTCTGACTGCGTAGGCTCCGTCATTGAGAAGATGGGCAACCGTAAGGGCGATTTGCTGGAAATGGCGCCTTTGGGCACCACCCGTATGAAGATCACCTTCCTGGTTCCTTCCCGGGGCCTGTTTGGCTACCGCAATGAGTTCCTGACCGATACCAAGGGCGAGGGCATCATGGCCTCCGTGTTCGACAGCTATCAGCCCTATAAGGGCGATATTCAGCGCCGCCGCACCGGCAGCCTGATCTCCTTTGAGACCGGTGAGTCCATCACCTACGGCCTCTACAATGCGCAGGAGCGCGGCACCCTGTTTATTGGCGCCGGTGTTCCGGTCTATGAGGGCATGATCATCGGCTCCAACCCCCGTATGGAGGATATCACCGTCAACGTCTGCAAGGCCAAGCACCTGACCAATACCCGTGCCTCCGGCTCTGACGATGCGCTGCGTCTGATTCCCCCCAAGCAGATGAGCTTGGAGCAGTGCCTGGAATATCTGGCGGATGATGAGATCCTTGAGGTCACGCCGAATACCCTGCGGATGCGCAAGCGCATCCTGAACCATGCAGACCGCATGAAGGCCCTGAAGGGCGGCAAGAAGTAAGTCGTAAATATAAGGGCTGTCCTTTGCGGCAGCCCTTTTTCTATGGGAAAGGAGAGAACATGCTCCCACCTGAATTTTTGAGCCGTATGGAATCCCTGCTGGGGGAGGAATACGGGGAGTTTATGGCCGCTTATGACCGGCCGCTGCAAAAAGGACTGCGGCTGTCCCGGCGGAAGCGGCTGCAAAAGCCGCTTCCGTTTCTGAAGGCGCCCATTCCGTGGGCGCAAAATGGCTATGCCTATGATCCGGAGGCACGGCCCGGGAAGCACCCCTATCATGAGGCGGGGGTCTATTACTTGCAGGAGCCCTCGGCCATGGCCCCGGCACAGCTGCTGAATCCGCAGCCCGGAGATCGGGTGTTGGATCTCTGTGCAGCCCCCGGCGGAAAGTCTACCCAGTTGGGAGATATGCTGGAGGGACAGGGGCTTCTGGTGGCCAACGAGATCAACCCCAAGCGGGCAAAGATCCTGTCTCGGAATATCGAACGCATGGGAATCCCAAATGCACTGGTGCTGAACATGCACCCGAGAGAGCTGGAGGGGCGGTTTCCCGGATTTTTCGATAAGATTCTGGTGGATGCACCCTGTTCCGGGGAGGGAATGTTCCGGAAGGAAGCAGCTGCGGTGACGGATTGGAGCCCGGATACGGTTTCCATGTGCGCCGGCAGACAGAAGGAAATTTTGGATTCTGCGGCGAAGATGCTTCGCCCCGGGGGCCTTCTGTGCTACTCCACCTGCACGTTTGCGCCGGAGGAGGACGAGGGAGCCATTGCGGCGTTCCTGCGGCGCCACCCGGAGTTTCATGTGGAAAAGGCCGATATGCCATGGCTGGCCCCGGGAAGACCGGAATGGGCAGCAGACGGCCCGGAGGAGCTGAGAGATACCTTCCGGCTCTGGCCCCATCTGCTCAGCGGCGAGGGACACTATGCGGCGCTGCTTCGGAAGGATGGCAACGCCGAATCCGAGATGCTTCCGGCACCAAAATCGGAGAAGGTGCCCAAAGAACTGAATGCTTTTGTGGAGGAACTGGGGATCACGCTCCCGGAAGGACGGCTGATCTCCTTTGGGCCCTCCCTGTACCTTGCGCCGGAGGAAATGCCGGAGCTGAAGGGGCTGAAGGCCCTGCGGCCCGGTCTGGAGCTGGGACAGGTGAAGAAGGGACGATTTGAACCGGCCCATGGGCTGGCACTGTGGCTTAGCACGGCAAAGAATACAGTGGATTTGGCCGGGGACGGCACGGAGGTGCTCCGGTATCTGAACGGGCAGGTGCTCCCCGGAAATCAGAACGGCTGGACGCTGGTGACGGTAGACGGGCTGAGCCTTGGCTGGGCAAAGGGCTCTGGCGGACAGCTGAAAAACCATTTTCCAAAGGGCCTGCGCTGGATGAATGTATAAAAAATCGGTGTGCACGTGTTTTGTGCACACCGATTTTGTCGAATATGGGTTCTAGTTATACTGATAGGTGCTGGCGTCAAAGGCAGTGCCCGTAGAGGTACTCTCCACCAGCGAACCGCCGGAGACCGTGAGAATGTGAACATCATCAATGGTCAGATCCTCTGTGTAGGGATTCATGACCTGATTCACCATATCTACCACACTCTGGCCGTAAAGCCCATAGCAGGAGGCACCATTGTAGTTGACACCCTCGCCGGGCAGTGTGTTCTGCTGAATGTCGCCAATGCCGCTGAGCAAAATGTGAAGGGCCAGATAGCGGATATTGGCGCCGTCCAGATCCGTGATAACGTTGGACATTGCCGCCTTATAAATGGCGGGCAATTTCGGCAGCTTGCCGGGGGACATACACTGCTTGACCATGGCTTTGATAAAGGTCTGCTGGACATATTCCCGCTGAATATCCGCCATGGCATAGCCGTGCCGATAGCGGCAGACCTTCAGGGCCAAATCACCGCTGAGCTCCTGCTCACCGGCATAGATGGTGGTACCGTCCACATCCATATCCATGGGAACGTCAAAGGTAACGCCGCCCATGGCATCTACAACGTCCTTGAAGATCTCATAGTCGATAATGGCATAGCCATCGGGACGGAAGCCCAGCAATGTCTCCACCTGATCCATCAGAGCCTGAGCCCCGGCGTCACCACAGCCTGCAAGACCGTAGACACCGTTGATCTTCGGAACAGACTCTCCGCTGTCCACAATGGTATCACGGGGAATACTGGTCAGAGCGCAGGTGCCGTTCTTCTGATCCAGTGAAGCGATCATAATGGTATCCGTTCGTGTGCCCTCTTCGTCGGTGGCACAGAGCAAAATGTTGTAGAAGCCGGATTTTCTGGTGTGAATGCCGTCCTGCGACTTTGTAGGAGCCCGGAACAGCATGAAGTAGATGCCGACAAAAATGGCAATCAGTATCAATAGAAAAATCAGAAAATTCCGAAGCGGATGCCGTTTTTTTCGGCGGCGGGGGGGCTGATATTCCGGTTCTTCATAGTCTTCATAGTCCTCGTCATAGCGCTCCCGGGGAGCACTGCGGCGTTTTTTGCTACGGCGGGTGGAAGACTGGGGATAGCCGGAACTGCGCCGGTCATAGGGATCCGGATTGGCCATGCCGGAGGCCTTGGCGGCCAGCGTCTGATGGGGAGGCTCGTAACCGTCTTCATAGTCTGCGTAGCCGTCATCCTCATAACCATCATAGCCATCGGCATAATCCTCGTAGCCCTGATAGCCGCTACCGTAGCCGGCGTCCTGATAATTATCATAGGAATCGTCATAGGAACCGTCATAATATCCGTTCCCGTCATAGTAGCCGCTGCCGCCGTTCTCATAGCTGCTGTTCTGTGGAACATGCGACCGGCTGCTGTTTGGATTGCTGCGCCTGCTGCTCTGCACAGGGCGAAAGACCTGTGTTTCGTCCATATCTCCCGAAGGGGAGATGCCGGAGGCACCGCTGCGGCGGTAGTTGGAATCGCCTCGATTAGCCATAGAAAACTCCTTTAGTGTGATCGTAAGGGGCCTTAGAAGGTGACAACGTCCTGTTCGGGCTTTTCGGCTGGCTCTATGGAAATTGCGGTGAGCACCGGCCCCATCTCTTTATAAAGCTTGTGATACCGCAGGGAAATCTTTGCGGTCACGGTGATCCAGCTGCGCTGGGCCAAATCCTGCGCACCATCATACTGGCACACAAAGCCCATGAACTGAATGTCCTCCACGCAGCAGGTCATAATAAACCGGCCCGGAACAAAGCAGCCCTTTTCCACTTTCTTGGTATGAGCGACCTGCGCCTTAAAACGGACGGTTTTGCCGGAATACTTCTGCATGTCCTCGGTGACATCCCGGTACCAGATGCCGTAATCATCATCCTTGATCTCGATGATATCAGCGTTGAGATCAAAGGGAAGGGGATCCTCGATCTCGTCATATTCCACGCTGCCATCCTCCGCCTCATAGGCAATATCGCACCGGCGATTGATGCCTCGGACGATTTTGTGGAGCTCCATTTTGTCGATGGAATCGTTATAACGATTGAATACGATCATTTCGCATCCGCCAACCTTATCCACCACAAGGGAGCGCATGTTGTTGTTGTACATCACAAAGGTGGTGGCGTCGGCAAACATGATCTCCTGATAGACCACCCAGTTTTTCGGCATGGCGGCGTAAAAATCACTGACCAGCTTCATGCCGTTGAGCTCTACGCAGACACGTTCGGCGTGGTGCTTCTTTCGCAGGGCTTCCAGTATCTTGTCATCCAGGGCATCCTGATCCTCGATGGTTTCAATATAGACGTTGGGGGCAGCGAAGGCGCTGGGGTCGTATTCCTCTTCGCCCTCTTCGCAGACGAGAAGCAAGGTCTTCTCGCCGGCGTTGAACCGGTCATCCTCTAATGTACCCTGCATAAAGCGGGTTTTGCCGCTGTCCAGAAAACCGGTGAATACATATACGGGAATTGCCATGAGCGGGCCTCCTTTACTCAGCCCTGAAACAGAGCAGCAATGGCTGCCTCATTGATCTTGGAGCCAATGACACACAGACGGCCGATGACACCGGCAGCTCCGGTGCGAATATCCGGTTCACCGGGAACGTAGTCAAAGTGAATCCACTGACCATCCTCGCCGGGAACGATGCCCTTTGCCCGAAGAATGATGCCGTAGGTCTCCTGATCGGAGAGAGCGGAAAGACACTGGGCGATTTTGTCTTTGGTGAAGGTCTTGGGTGTCTCCATGCCCCATGAAGTAAACACTTCGTCGGCATGATGATGGTGATGATGGTCGTGACCTTCATGGTCGTGATCGTGGTGATGCTCGTGCTCCTCATGATCATGCTCGTGATGGTGCTCGTGCTCCTCGTGGTCGTGATCGTGGTGGTGCTCGTGCGCCACGTGGTCGTGATCGTGGTGATGCTCATGCTCCTCGTGGTCATGATGATGGTGATGGCAGGAGCAGTCGGGGTCATCGCACTCCGCTTCGCCGTGGGCCTCCAATGCTTCCAGTGCGGCCTGCAGAGAATCCTTCTGCTCCATGGCCTCCATAAGCTGCTGACCGGTGAGCTGCTCCCATGGGGTGGTGACGATCACAGCCGTGGGGTTCTTTTCCCGGAGCATGGACACAGCGGCCTGAAGCTTATCCTCTTTCATATTAGACGTTCTGGAGAGGATAATGGTTCCCGCATTTTCAATCTGGTTGTTATAAAATTCGCCAAAGTTCTTCATGTAGATCTTGCACTTGGTGGCGTCTGCCACGGCTACCATGCAGCCGATCTCCATATCCTCGGTTTCGGCACGCTCTACGGCCTGCGCCACATCGCTGAGCTTGCCAACACCGGAGGGCTCGATGAGAATACGGTCAGGATGGTATTCCTCCATGACCTTTTTCAGGGCCTCGCCAAAGTCGCCCACCAGAGAGCAGCAGATGCAGCCGGAGTTCATCTCCGTGATCTGAATGCCGGCCTCCTGCAGAAAGCCGCCATCGATACCGATCTCGCCGAACTCATTTTCGATAAGCACGATTTTCTGACCGGTATAGACTTCCTGAATCAGCTTTTTGATGAGCGTGGTCTTACCAGCACCCAGAAAACCGGAGAAAATATCTATTTTTGTCATAATCAAACACCTTCTGTTGAGATTTGGGGACAAACCCCCACTTTTTCAATATATTATAACACATCATTGCAAGTATCTGCGGGGATTTCTGATATGTTTTCGATTTGTTTACAAAAAACTGCCCCTGAACCGGAGGAACAGGGGCAGAAAAGGGCGAGGATCAGGCCGCAAGGGGGCTGTCGTGGTGCTTCTGATAGAGAAACATGAAGATGCCCGTGCCGCAGATAATGATGTAACCCAGTAGACTGTAGACATCCGGCAGCTGACCAAAAATGGCCCAGCCCAGCAGGGCTGCGAAGACCACCTGCGTATAGTCATATACAGAGATCTCCTTTGCCGGGGCGAAACGGTAGGCGCTGGTGATGGCAAACTGTCCGGTACAGCCGAAGGTACCGGCGGCCAGCAGGCAGAGCAGCTGCGAGAGGGTCATGGGCGCATGCACGGCAATGAAGTATGGCAAACAGACCAGACAGGAAAAGGTGGAAAAAACAAATACGATCAGCGTGGAATGAACGCCTTTTTTGCTCATTAGCCGTACAAAGGAGTAGGCAACACCGGCGCCAAAGCCTCCCAGCAGGCCGATCAGGGAAGGCACCAATGCCATGTTGGAGGGGTTGGGCTTGATGATCAGCAGGCAGCCCAGAAAGGCCGCCACAACGCTGATGCCCTGTACCAGATTGAGCCTTTCCTTCAGCAGAAAGTAGGAGATGAGGATGGCAAAAAAAGGCGACATTTTGTTGAGCATAGAGGCATCTGAAAGATTCAGATGATCCACAGCATAGAAATTGCACAAAAGGCCAACGGTGCCGAATATGGCACGGGCCATGAGATAGGCCCAGTGGCTCCGCTTGGGCGGGTGAAAGGGCTCGTGGTTTTTCAGCATGATGATCAGCGTAAACACGGCGGCTACAACGTTCCGGAAGAACGCCTTCTGCATGGAGGGGACATCGCCGGAAAGGCGGACAAAGGTGCTCATCAGGGCAAAGGAAAGCGCTGCCATCAGGATACACAGTGTACCCTTGGCTCGGTTGGACATAAGATCAGATCCTTTAGATGGTTTCGGACTCCTGCGTGGGGATGGAGGTATCCTCCGTGGAGGAGAGCTTGCTCATGATCTGCGGAGAGCCATAGCGCCCCAGCTCCAGAATCAGATAGCTGCAAAGAAGGTTCAGCGCCACCTGATCGTGCTCATAGGGCAAATCAAATAAGTCGCTGATACGGCCCAGCCGATACAGCAGCGTATTCCGGTGAATGCACAGGGCTGCTGCGGTGCGATCTTTGTTGTGCATATTGAAGGAGAAGATCCGCATGGTCTCGTCGTAGGCGGTGCCATTTTCTTTATCATAGTCCCGCATCCGGAAAATCGCCGGATGGATAAAGGTCTCCGGGGTATCCTTCTCCAATACGGAAAGAAAAATAGGAAGGGGCATTAAATCGGAGAAGGTAGTGGATTTGTCCCGGCCCAGCTGCAAGGCAAGCCGTGCCGTAAGCAGGGCCTGACGGTAGTGGGAGCGGGTCTGAGCCGGATCCTTAAAGCTGTCGGAAAGACCGCAGACCATATCATGGGTGCCGAAGAATTCAAAAAGACGGTCTGCCATGGTGGACTTGGAAAGGGGCGTGCCGGAGCCGTGGGGTGCGGCGCCGCCGTAGAGGGTGACGATGTTATTGTCATAAATAACGCAGATGACATTCCGGTAGAGCTGCTGAAGCTCACGGACAGCGTACTCGGCAAAGGCCCGCTGAGAGGCCAGCGCACCAATGGTGGTGACACAGATGGTGTAATCCGGCTGCATGGTGCCGGAGATGGCCTCGCAGGCCAGACGCTCCAAATGCACCGGGGTAGATGGAGCCAGCAGATCCATCAGCTTGGTGGACAGCGCCAGATTCCATGTGCCCATGGACTTGATGCGACTGGAAATTCGGAGCCGGATGGCATCCAAAACCAGCTCGATGATCTCGTAGTCCTCATCGGTAGGGGGATCGCCGTCCCAGAAAATGATAATATGGCCGTGAACCGTATTGTCCTGTACCACTTCTGCGAACAGCAGCGGATCCTTTTCGCAGGAGCCGGTGGCGGCATAGAAGGGCTTGTAAAACGCTTTCTTACCGGAGAGAAATTCGTCCAGCGTCCGCAGGATTTGCTCCCGGTTCAGCGCCTTGTTTTCATAAATAGCGTCCCACTGGGGCCTGCCAATGGGCCCGGCAGGATGCATGGATACCACATGGAAATACTCATCTACAAACATGATGGGTTTGTGGAAGATCTCGTTGGCTACGGTAATTACGTTGTTGGTGCTCTGGTTGCAGACCGCTTTGTAGAGCTTTTCATATACCTCGGTCATACGGGCAGAAGCCATAACCACACCTCCGCTTAGTTTCTGATACTATTGTAGCGAATTTCTTTCTTGAATGCAATATGCATTCTGAGCCGCTGTATTATGGCAACACCGTACAATTGTGTCTGCGGGCTTTGACAGCCCTTTTATCCCACAAATCCGCTGCAAAAACCTTGAAATACACAAAGTATTCCTGCGTTTTTACAACAAATTTGTGGTGCAAAATTTCTCGCCAGATGGTTCCGGGCCGATTTACAATCAAAAAAAATCATGGTACAATACTGTCCTAGAGTAGAAAAAGGGATGCCAAAGCAATTTGTACTGTCTGGAAAGGAGACCGCTATGGAACATACAGATTTGAGTCGGCTGGATCTGCCGGAGGAACGTACCCGGCTCAGTGATGAGCAGGGAGGCTACTCCTTTTATGCCTATCTGTCCAGAATGCGCTATATTACCCGGTGGGGACTGATGCGCAATTCCTGCCCGGAAAATGTTCAGGAGCACAGCCACATGGTGGCAGTGCTTGCCCATGCCCTTGGCTTGATCTCGAGAGATATCTATGGCAACACCCGTATTTCGCCGGAGGCCTGCGCAACAGCAGCGCTGTTTCACGATGCGCCGGAGATCATCACCGGCGATATGCCCACGCCGGTGAAATACTACAGCCCGGGGATCCGGGAAGCCTATCAGAAGGTGGAGAATGTGGCGGCGGAACAGCTGCTTTCCATGCTGCCTCCGGCCCTGCGGGACAGCTACGAGCCGCTTTTGAAGGATGTGCCGCCGGAGGTGGAGCGGATCGTCAAGGCGGCGGATAAGCTTTCAGCCCACATTAAATGCCTGGAGGAACTGAAGGCGTCCAATCATGAGTTTATTCTGGCGGCAAGACAGACCCGGCAGGCATTGGATGAGATGAATATGCCGGAAGTGCACTACTTTATTGAAAACTTCCTCGACAGCTTTACGCTGACGCTGGATGAGCTGAAATAGCAAACCATTTTAGGAGGATAAAAATTATGAAGGCAATTGTAACCGTCACCGGCAAGGACGCCGTTGGCATCATCGCTGGAGTCTGCCAGGAACTGGCGGGTCTGGGCGTCAACATTCTCGACATCAACCAGACTGTTATGGATGGCTTTTTTGCCATGAATATGCTGGTGGATCTGTCCACCACCGAAAAGTCCTATGAGCTGGTACGGGATGCGCTGGATCAGCGGGGACTCAGCATGGGCCTTTCCGTCCGCATTCAGCGGGAGGATATTTTCAACGCCATGCATCGGATTTGAGGGGGACGCTATGCTCAGACAAAATGAAATCATGCAGACGCTGGACATGATCGATCACCAGCATCTGGATATTCGTACCATTACCATGGGCATTTCCCTGCGGGATTGCTGCGGGCCGGATCCCAAGCGGACAGCCCAGAAGATCTATGATAAGATCACCCATTGTGCCCAGCAGCTGGTGCCCACCGGCGAGGCCATTGAACGGGAATTCGGCATTCCCATCGTCAATAAGCGCATTTCCGTGACCCCTATTTCCATGGTGGCGGAGAGCTGCGAGACCGAGGACTATGTGCCCTTTGCGGTGGCCATGGACAAGGCGGCGGCAGCCTGCGGCGTCAATCTCATCGGCGGCTTTTCCGCACTGGTACACAAGGGAATGACCATTGGCGATCAGCGGCTGATCATGTCCATTCCGCAGGCACTGGCGGAGACCAATAATGTCTGCTCCTCCGTGAATGTGGCCACTACCCGTGCGGGCATCAATATGGATGCTGTAACGCTGATGGGGAAGATCATCCGCAAGACTGCGGAAATCTCCCCAGAGGGGGAGGGCCGTGCCTGCATGAAGCTTGTGGTGTTTGCCAATGCGGTGGAGGACAATCCCTTTATGGCGGGTGCCTTCCATGGCGTAGGCGAGCCGGAATGTGAGATCAACGTGGGCGTTTCCGGCCCCGGCGTGGTGTACCATGCCTTGCAGGAGGTCAAGGGGCAGCCCTTTGACGTGGTGGCGGAGACCATCAAAAAGACGGCCTTCCGGATCACCCGTATGGGGCAGCTGGTGGCCCAGGAGGCAGCACGCCGGCTGGGCGTACCCTACGGCATTGTAGATCTGTCCTTGGCGCCCACGCCGGCCAAGGGCGACAGCGTGGCACGGATCCTGGAAGAGATCGGCGTGGATGTCTGCGGCACCCATGGCACCACGGCGGCGCTGGCCATGCTCAACGATGCGGTAAAGAAGGGCGGCGTTATGGCCTCCGGCCATGTGGGCGGCCTGTCCGGTGCGTTTATCCCCGTATCAGAGGATGAAGGGATGATTGCCGCAGCCAAGGACGGCACCTTGACACTGGATAAGCTGGAGGCGATGACCTGTGTCTGCTCCGTGGGACTTGACATGATTGCCATTCCCGGTGACACCTCTGCTTCCACCATCTCTGCAATCATTGCGGACGAGGCGGCCATTGGCATGGTGAATAATAAGACTACGGCAGTTCGTGTGATCCCGGCCATCGGGAAGACGGTTGGCGATGAGCTGGAGTTTGGCGGTCTGTTTGGTTCCGCACCGGTGATGCCGGTGCATGATAAGAGCGCCGAGCGCTTTGTGGCACGGGGCGGCAGAATCCCGGCTCCGCTGCACAGCCTGAAAAACTGAGTCATAAAGAGGGAAGGAGGCGTACCCATGAACATCCCTGCGGGGCCGGCACAGATACTAAAAACGCTCAACGACAGCGGATTTCAGGCGTACGCCGTAGGGGGCTGTGTTCGGGATACGCTTCTGGGCACGGTCCCCGGAGACTGGGATATCTGCACCTCGGCACGGCCGGAGCAGACCGAGGCGTGCTTTCCAAAGCTCCATGTGGTGGAGACCGGCATAAAGCATGGAACGGTCACAGTGGTGCTGCAGGGGACGCCCTATGAGGTCACTACCTTCCGGACAGAGGGGGACTATCTCAATCACCGGAGACCGGAGCAGGTGCAGTTTGTACGGTCTTTGCGGGAGGACCTTCAGCGCAGAGATTTTACCATCAACGCCATGGCAGTGGGATTGGACGGAGAGATTCGGGACCCCTTTGACGGGAGAATCGATCTGGAGCATCGGCTGATTCGCTGTGTCGGAGATCCGGAGCGGCGGTTTGAAGAGGATGCACTGCGGATCCTGCGGGGACTGCGGTTTGCCGCACGGCTGGGCTTTTCCATTGAGGCAGAGACAGCGGCGGCCATGGAGCGGAAGAAGCAGCTCCTTGTCTGCATCAGCGGGGAACGGATCTATAAGGAACTGACAGGAATTCTTGTGGGGAAATATGCCCGGCAGGTGCTGGAACGGTATGGCGGTATTCTCACCGGGATTTTACCGGAGATCGTACCGGCCATGGGCTTCCGGCAGCACAGCCCCTTCCACAATCGGGACGTCTGGAGCCATACGCTGGAGGCGCTGGGAAAGAGCGGAACGGATCCAATGGTTCGCTGGGCATTGCTGCTCCATGATCTGGGAAAGCCGGACTGCTTTACGCTGGATGACCGGGGGGTCGGGCATTTTTATGGGCATCCCCGGCGCAGTATGGAATTGGCCGAGGAGATCTTTGAACGCCTTCGCAGCGATAAAAAGACCAGAGAAACAGTTTGCCTGCTGGTGCGGGATCACGACCGGGAAGCACCTGCCACTCTGAAAAATGCAAGGCGATGGATCGCACAGTATGGCCCGGAGGTGCTTCCGCTGCTGCTGGAGGTAAAGCGCTGTGACTGCCTTGCCCATGTAGATACCCCCAAGACCCGGCAGCGCTATGACAATCTCATGGAGATGACCCGGCTGATTGGGGAATGCATGGAACGGGAGCACTGCTTTACGATCCGAAATCTGCCGGTAAACGGCGGTGATGTGATGGCAATGGGAATCCCCGCAGGGCCGCAGGTGGGAAGACTTCTTCAGGAACTGCTGGATGCGGTACTGGATGGAGCATGCCAACCGGAGCGGCAGCAGCTGATGGACCTGCTGAAAAAACGAGTTGCAGCGCTTCGGAATGGAAAGGAGCAATATGGCGGTTGATCTGATATTACTGCTGGTTTTTGTGGTGGCGATTTTGTCCGGCTACCGGAAGGGCATTATTATGGCGCTGTGTACGCTGGTGATCCTGGTGATCAGCTGCTTTGGAGCCTCTGCGGTACAGCGGGCCTTTACCCCCCAGGCGGTAGAATGGATGGAGCCTAAGGTGGCGGAATATATACAGGCACAAATCAGCACAGAGGTGGAAAATTCAACGCAGAACGCACTGGAAGAGACCGGGGAGCTGGGCCTGACCATTGGCGGCCAGCAGATCACGCTGAAGGATCTGGCAGATCTGCTGGGGAAATTTGGACTGGATGTACAGGAATCGGCGAAGAATACGGCCCAGGACATCACAGCGCCGCTGGCGGAATCCGTAGCCCACGCCGTCAGCCGTGCCATTGTACAGGCTGTGGCCGGAACGGTGATTTTTCTTCTGGCGTTTCTTGTGATCTTTTTGGTGCTGCGGCTGGCGGTGCTGCTGGTCAATGTGGTGGATCGGCTTCCTGTGGTGCACACCCTGAACCATGCGGGAGGGGCGGTGCTGGGAGGAATCGCAGCTGCGTTTTGCCTGACCATGATAACAGCGGTGCTGGTACAGTCCGGCCTGCTGCCGAAGAATGCGGCGGCAGGGCCGGTGGCACAGCTGTTGAGAACCATTGCGGAGCGTGCCGTGTAAACAGGGGAGATCGCTCGAAAAGAAGATGTTACGGAAATATTTCTTCGAAATTCATGGAAAAGAAATAGAAGACCGGTGGTTTTCTTAATATCCGTCCGGTATTATATAGCCATAACAATTCTTTTTCATTTCTCCTTCTTCCTGATTAGACACGCAGACGGGCTGGTCACCTGTTTGCGTGTCTTTCTTTTGCGTGAAATTATGGTGCTGCGGCACTGGAAAGAAGATGACAATTTGCAGCGGGAAAATGGCAGACTATTTTCCAGAAGGGATATTGCAATGCTGCTGATCCCTTTGATTGTTGAACAGCTGTTTACTGCATTGATGGGAACAGCGGATACTATGATGGTGGCCCGGGTGGGAGATGCAGCGGTGTCCGGCGTATCTCTGGTGGACTCCATCAACAATCTGGTGCTGATGATGATGTCGGCACTTGCCACCGGCGGTACCATCACCTGTGCCCAGTATCTTGGAGCAAGGGATCAGAAGGGCGCCAATGGAGCAGCACGGCAGGTGCTGCTGTCGGTTACGGTGATCTCCCTGCTGTGCTGCGTGATCTGCGTGGTGCTGCGGCAGCCGATCCTGAATCTGGTGTTTGGCAGTGTGGAGGCCGATGTCATGGACGCCGCACGGATTTACTTTCTGGTGACGGCGCTGTCCTACCCCTTCATGGGAATTTATGACGTCAGTGCGGCGCTGTACCGGGCCTCGGGCAATTCCCGGCTCCCCATGATCGTCAGTGCGGTGGGGAATCTCTTAAATATTGTCGGTAATGCGGTCTTTATGTTCGTATTCCACTGGGGCGTGTTTGGTGCAGCCTTTTCCACCATGCTGTCCCGGGCACTGCAATGCGTGGTGATCCTGTGGTTTCACCGCCGGCCCGGACAGACCATTGTGCTGAACCACTATGCCGAAATTCGCCCGGATTTTCGGGAGATCCGCACCATTTTGCGGATCGGTATTCCCACCGGTGTGGAAAACGGCATGTTCCAGTTTGGCAAGCTGGTGATCCAAAGCACCATTGCTACGCTGCCCACCTCACAGATCGCAGCGCAGGCGGTGATCAATACATTGGAGTATTTTACCAGCATGCCCTCCATGGCCGTGGGGCTGGGGCTTGTTACCGTGGCAGGCCAGTGCATGGGCGCCGGAAGGCCGCAGGAGGCGCGCCGATATAGCTTGGAGTTTACGGGAATTTCGGAGCTGCTGGTACTGGGTACCGGTGTGCTGATCTTTCTGTCTGTGGATACGGTGTCCAGACTGTCGGGCCTCAGCGCAGAGAGCGCAGCGATCGTACATCAAATGATGGTGCTGATTACTTTGGTAAAGCCCTTTATCTGGCCGCTGGCCTTTACGCTGCCCAACGGCATGCGGGCTGCGGGAGATGTGAAGTTCAGCATGCTCGTGTCGGCCGGGTCCATGTGGGTGTTCCGGGTGGCGCTGTGTATGATCCTGATCCGGGGCTTCGGCTTCGGTGTACTGGGCGTCTGGGTCGCCATGTTTGTGGACTGGTTTGACCGGGATATCTGGTATCTTGGCCGTTTCCTCAGCGGGAAATGGATGGAGAAGAAAGTAATTGCATAATGATATAGCGGGAGCTGCTGCACCAACGAAGGGTGCGGCAGCTCCCGCTTTGTATGACGGTATTTATCCGGCCTGTGCAAACTGACTGTTCCACAGCTCGGCATAAAAGCCGCCCTGCTTCAGCAGCGTCTCGTGATCGCCCTGCTCCACAATGTCGCCGTCCTTCATCACAAGGATCAGGTCGGCACTGCGGATGGTAGAGAGCCGGTGCGCAATGACAAAGCTGGTGCGTCCCTGCATAAGCGTTTCCATGGCAGACTGGATCAGCTGCTCGGTACGGGTATCCACCGAAGAGGTGGCCTCGTCCAGAATCATAATGGGGTTGTCTGCCAGCAGGGCCCGGGCGATGGTAAGCAGCTGGCGCTGGCCCTGGGAGATGTTGGTGGCATCCTCGTTGAGCTCCATTTGATAGCCGCCGGGGAGCGTGCGGATAAAGTGATCTGCATGGGCTGCTTTGGCGGCGGCGATGACCTCTTCATCAGTGGCATCCAAACGGCCATAGCGGATGTTTTCCATAATGGTGCCCCGGAAAAGCCATGTATCCTGCAGCACCATGCCGAAGCCCTCCCGGAGACCGGAGCGGGTATAATCCCGGAGGTCAACCCCATCGAGCGTAATGGCACCCTTGTCCACATCATAGAAGCGCATCAATAGCTTTACCATAGTGGTTTTGCCTGCGCCGGTGGGGCCGACAATGGCAACCATCTGACCGGCTTTTACATCACAGTTGAAGTCATGAATGATGGTTTTATCCGGATCGTATCCAAACTGCACATGACGGAAGCTGACATCGCCCTTGACATTTGCGGCAGAGGGCAGTGTGTCTGCCGTATCCTGCTCCTCGGACTCCTCCAGAAATTCAAATACCCGTTCAGCGGCTGCGGCCATGGACTGGAGCATATTGCTGACCTGTGCCAGCTGGGTAATGGGCTGGGTGAAGTTTTTGACGTAGGAGATAAAGGCGGTGATGTCGCCCACGGAAATGGTGCCGTTCACGGCCAGCATGGCGCCGGACAGCGCCACGGCCACATAGCCAAGATTTCCCACAAAGGTCATAATGGGCATCATCAGGCCGGAGAAAAACTGGGATTTCCATGCGGAGGTGTACAGTTGCTGGTTGACTGCGGAAAAGCTGCCGTGTACGGTCTCTTCCTGATTGAATGCCCGTACAACAGACTGACCGGAGAATACCTCCTCCACCTGACCGTTGACCTCGCCGAGAAGCCGCTGCTGGGCACTGAAATACTTCTGGCTGAATTTGACGATCAGCATGACCAGCAGGGCGGAGACCGGAAGAATGACCAGTGCGATCATTGTCATCAGCGGGGAGATGGTAAGCATCATATAGAGCACACCAATAATGGTAGCCACAGAGGTAATGAGCTGGGTGATGCTCTGGCCCATGCTCTGGCCCAGTGTATCCACATCGTTGGTGATCCGGGAAAGCACCTCGCCAACGGTACGCTTTTCAAAATATGCCATGGGGAGACGCTGGATCTTCTCAGAGATTTCCCGGCGCATCCGGTAGCAGATCTTTTGACTGATACCGGTCATGAGCCAGGATTGGAGGAATTGCAGCAGCGCTGCCAGCCCGTAAAGGCCCAGCATCAGCGCCAGAATGGAGAGAATCTTATCAAAATCTATGCCGCCGGTGCCCTGCACCTTTGCTACAAGACCGGTGTAGATCTCGGTAACGGCCTGCCCCATGACCTTGGGGCCGCGAATGTTAAATACCGTACTGCCGATGGCGAAGATCGCCACAAACAGCAGACCAATTTTATAGCGGCCCATATAATGGAGCAGCTGTTTCAGGGTGCCGCCGAAATTCTTTGGCTTTTCACCTGGCATCATTCTGCCGCCGGGACCACGCCTATGGTTATTCGCCATGAGAAAGCCCTCCTTCCAGTCCCAATTCCTTTGCGGAAAGCTGGGATTTTGCAATGTCTAAATAGGTTGGGCAGTTTTTTAGCAGCTCCTCGTGGGTGCCCCGGCCAACGATCCTGCCTTCGTCCAGCACAAGGATCTGCTGGGCCTTCATGACGGTGGATATGCGCTGCGCTACGATGACGATGGTGGCATCAGCAGCGGCCTTGGCCAGCGCCTGACGGAGTGCCGCATCGGTTTTATAATCCAGCGCAGAGAAGGAATCGTCAAAGAGATAGATTTTTGGGCTTGCGGCAATGGCCCGGGCGATGGAAAGCCGCTGCTTCTGGCCGCCGGAGACGTTGGAGCCCCCCTGCGCAATGGGGGCATGATAGCCTTCGGCCTTTTGAGAGATGAAGTCATCTGCCTGTGCAATGCGGGCAGCGGAAACCATGGCATCGTCCGAGATATGTTTACCGCCGAATTTCAGGTTGCTTTCGATATCCCCCGAGAACAGGATGCCCTTTTGCGGAACGTAACCGAGCTGCTGCCGGAGGTCGTGCTGGGAAATACTGCGGATATCCTGACCGTCCAGTGTTATGCTGCCCTCGGATGCATCGTAGAACCGGGGGATCAGGTTCAGCAGCGTGGACTTTCCGCTGCCGGTGGAGCCGATGATGGCGGTGGTCTCTCCGGGACGGGCGGTAAAGCTGATGTGACTGAGTGCCGGAGATTCTCCGCCGGGGTAGGTAAAGGACACATCGTGGAACGCCAGCTCGCCGGATACCTGAGTAACAGACGCCGGGGCTGCGGGATCGGCCACGGAGGATGTTGTATTCAGTACCTCCATGATTCGATCCGCTGCCACAGAGGCCCGGGGCAGCATAATGGAGACCATGGTGATCATCATAAAGGACATGACGATCTGCATGGTATAGGTGATAAAGGCGGTAAGGTCTCCGGTCTGCATGGTACCCAGATCAATGCCCTTTGCACCGAACCAGACGATCATGGCGGTGATGCCGTACATGATAAACATCATCAGCGGAGACATAATGGCCATGACACGGTTGACAAACAGCTGGTTGTTTTTCAGATTTGTATTGGCCTCGTCAAAGTGATCAACGGCGTGCTGCTCCCGGGAGAAGGCGCGAATAACAGGTACTCCGGTGAGAATTTCACGGCTGACCAGATTCAAGTCATCTACCAGTGTCTGCATCTTTTTGAATTTAGGCATGGCGATGGATACCAGAATCAGAACAAGACCCAGAAGACAGCCTACGGCAACTGCAATGATCCAGCCCAACCCGGTCTTTGTGGCAGCTACCTTGAGGATGCCGCCAATGCCCAGAATGGGGGCATAGAGCACCATCCGCAGCAGCATGACGATGACCATTTGGATCTGCTGGATGTCGTTGGTGGAGCGGGTGATCAGGGAGGCAGTGGAGAACTGATCCATCTCGGCGGCGGAGAAGCTCAGCACCTGACGGAACACCTGATCCCGGAGATCACGGCTCACTGCGGCAGCAATACGGCTGGCCAGCAGTGTGATGACGATCACGCAGAGCACGGACAGCAGGGTGATCCCCAGCATTTTTCCGCCGGTGATCAGCAGATAGTGGGTCTGAATGGCGTTCAGATCCTTGCCCAGCGCACTGTATTCGTCTTTCAGATACTCAGTGGCCATCTGCCTGAGCATGGAGTCGCTGATGTCCCCCATCTGGGACAGCGCCTGATCCTTCATGGCAAGCAGCTGCTCCTTGGTGATCTGTCCGGCAGCAATGGCTTGGGGCAGCATGTCCAGCTGACTGCCTTCCTGATGGCCTGCGGTATAGCACAGGGCCATGGGGGTGATGAGGATGGTTTCCAGCTCTGATTTCTGGGTGCCGGAAAGGCTGCTGTCCAACTGCCATATGCCATCGCTGCTCAGGGTATAAAAGGAACGGACGGTGTTGGCATCGCTGTCGGATAGGAACAGGGTCAGCAGCTCCATGGAATCGCTTTGCAGCTGCTCCGGCAGCGGAGAGGCGATACCGCCCTGCTGAATGCCGACATCCACGATATCACTGGTATAACCGGGGAGGGCCAGATCACACCATGCCTCCGCAACCAGCAGCATCAGGATCAGCAGAATCGCAGGAACGTGCCCCTTCAAAAAACGGACAATATTTCGCATTAGCATCAATCCTTACTGTGTCAATTATTTCGTTCGTAAAATGTTAGTACCAAGTGAAGAAAAAATCAAGAGCAGATGGCGGAAGTTTACAAACTGTTCATGATGTAGAAAATACCAGAGAAAGGGCCGTTGACATTCGGGGGGAATCTTTTTATAATGAAAAGAAACTGTTGATCGAATTAAGTATTGGGGAAGTGAGACGAATGCGCACACCGCTGGTCAGTGTGGTTGTTCCGGTGTACAATGGGGCAGCGTCCATTGAAAAATGCCTCCGCCGGATCCAGCATCAGACCTATCAAAAGCTTGAGGTGCTGGTGGTGGATGACGGAAGCACAGATGACACGGTGGAGATTTGTGAAAAGCTGGTTCGGCAGGACACGCGCTTCCACCTGCTGCGTCAGAGCCATCAGGGGGTGGCGGCAGGCCGAAACATGGCCATGAGACAGGCCAAAGGCGAGTACCTGCAGTTTTGCGACAGTGATGACTGGATGACCAGAGATGCCACCGAGCTGCTGGTGAAGGCGGCGGTACAGACCGGAAGCGACCTGATCACGGCGGGGTTCTACCGGGTGGTGGGCCAGCGGGTCTATGAGCATGCCAATATTGGTGTATCCGGCATCATGACAAAGAATGAGTTTGTAGAGCATATGATGCATGCCCCCGGAAACTTTTACTATGGGGTGCTCTGGAACAAGCTCTATCGCAGAGCGGTGATCCAGCGGCATATGCTCGCCTGCCCGGAGGATCTCAGCTGGTGCGAGGATACCTACTTTAACTATACCTATCTAAAATATACGGCGACGGTGACGGTGCTCCCGCATCCCATTTACTTTTATCAGAAAACCAAAGGGAGCCTGTCCACCAGCCATATCACGCTGCCCAGAACCATTCATACCAGATCCCAGCTTTACGCTCACTACCGGGAGCTGACAGAGCCGGTCAGGAAGACAAAGCTGCAGCTGGTGCCCTTTTGGGTACTGCCGGCATTGGACGGCGGCGTTGGCTTTCAGAAAAACAGACAGGAGGAATTAACGCATGGCGGATGAGCTTCAGCAGGGATCCAGCCGAAAGATATTGACCATTCCCAATCTGCTCAGTGCATTTCGGCTGGTGCTGGCGGGGGTGTTCGCAGCAGTTTACCTGCATGCCAAGACCCGGCAGGACTATCATATTGCAGTGGGGATTCTGGTGCTGTCCGGCATCACGGACTGCGCCGATGGAAAGATCGCACGGCATTTTCACATGATCTCGGAATTGGGGAAGATCCTCGATCCCGTTGCGGATAAGCTGACGCAGGCGGTGGTGGCCTTCTGCCTGGCAGAGCACTATGCGCCCATGAAGCTGCTGTTTGCCGTTCTGGTGGGAAAGGAACTGCTTCAGGGGATCTTTGGGGCCTATGCGGTGAAAAAGGCCGGTCAGAATGACGGCGCTATGCTGTGCGGGAAAATAACCACCTGTTATCTGTATGGGATGATGGCACTGCTTTTGCTGTTTTCCGATATCCCAACCGGAATTTCCACCGGGCTGATCCTGCTTGGCACCGGTCTGCTCCTTTGGAGCCTGATCTCATATCTGCTGAAATTCCGCAGAATGGTACGGGAAGCGTCTAAACAATAAAAATATCGCAAAGCTGAATGAGAGCTCAGCTTTGCGATTCTTTTTGCGGCGGCTCCATACCGGCGGCCTGCCATTTTTCATGCTGGCGGCAGCAGAGATCTTCTAAGGTTATATGGTCCACCACACTGTCAATGGCGGCATCAATACGACGATAGACATCCACCGTTACACACAGCGCCTGCCTTGGACAGGGGGGCGCATCATCTGTGAGGCAGGCAATAGGGGCCAAAGAGCCTTCAATGGTACGAAGGATCATACCTACGGTATAATATGCCGGCGGATGGGAGAGCTGGTAGCCGCCCTGTGCGCCTCGCACGGAATGGACAAAGCCCTGCCGGGCCAGCGGGGTCACGATCTGCTCCAGATATTTCAGAGAGATCTCCTGGCGGTCGGACACAGTGCGCAGCGGAACACAGACCCCTTCGGGCTGAAGCGCAAGATCCAGCATCAGCCGCAGGGCATAGCGTCCTTTGGTGGATAATTTCAACGGGATCACCTTCCCTAAATGGAATAATACTAATATACTATAGGAATTATGGGAAATCAAGCGGGTCATTTTGGAGTGACCGCAGCTGAGACCTTCGGTTGACAAATCAGGGGTCTCCTGCGTATAATGACAGAAAACAGACCAGCGCACAGCGCACGGTAGAAGGAGTGTTCAATATGGCGGAAATTCTGGCCGTATGTATCAGTGAAAAGAAGGGAGAGCAGAAGCATCCCGTTGCGGAGGCACAGCTGAAGGCCGACTGGGGCATTGTTGGAGATGCCCATGCGGGCAACTGGCACCGGCAGGTTTCCCTGCTGGGGCAGGAGAGTGTGGACAAGCTTCAGGAGAAGATCACGGTTCAGCTGAAGCCCGGTGATTTTGCGGAAAATATTCTGGTAAAGGGCCTGACGCTCTATGAGCTCCCGGTGGGAACCCGACTGAAGATCGGCCCGGAAGCGGTGGGCGAGGTAACCCAGATCGGAAAGACCTGCCATTACGACTGCGCCATCCGGAAGGCAGCTGGGGACTGCGTGATGCCCCGGGAGGGGATTTTTGTAAAGATCCTTGTGCCCGGCACGGTGCGTCCCGGCGATCAGCTGGAAGTGATGGAAGAAGCCTGATAAAGAACTGTGAGAGACCTCGGAGCGCTGCACTGGCAGCGGCTCTGAGGTTTTTTGCACAGAGATTTGTATTTTGGAAAAACTGGTGGTATACTGTGGAATACCAAATACGTCGTGGAGGAAATTGCATATGTGTACTGCTGCAACCTACTGTACAAAGGATCATTATTTTGGACGGACGCTGGATTATGAGGTGTCCTATGGAGAATCCGTGGTGATCACCCCCAGAAACTTCCCCTTCGTATTCCGCCACACCGCCCCTATGGAGCACCACTATGCCATCATTGGCATGGCAACGGTGGCAGGGGACTATCCGCTGTATTACGAGGCTACCAATGAAAAGGGGCTGAGCATGGCGGGGCTGAATTTTCCGGGCAATGCGGATTATAAGCCGCTGGCTGCGGGAAAGGAGAATGTCGCTACCTTCGAGCTGATTCCGTGGCTGCTGGGACAGTGTGCCACAGTGGCGGAAGCCAAAGTGCATCTTGCGGAAATCAATCTGGCAAATACGCCATTTAGCGAGATGTTCCCGGTGTCACCGCTCCACTGGATCCTTGCGGATCGAAATGAGGCGATCACCATTGAATCGGTGAAGAGCGGGCTTCAGATCTATGAGAATCCGGTGGGGATCCTCACCAATAATCCGCCCTTTGACTATCAGATGACCAACCTCAGCAATTATCTGCATCTGTCCACAGAGCAGCCGGAGAATCATTTTGCACCGGAGCTGGGACTGGCGCCATACAGCCGGGGCATGGGAATGCTGGGGATGCCCGGAGACCTTTCGTCGGCATCGCGCTTTGTCCGGGCGGCATTTACCAAGCTTCATTCGATATCCGGTGATACGGAAAGCGAGAGCATCAGTCAGTTCTTTCATATTCTTGGTGCAGTTGCCCAGCAGCGGGGCTGTGTGCACATGGGAGATGGCAAGTACGAGATCACCATTTATACCTCCTGCTGCAATACGGATCGGGGAATCTATTACTATACCACCTATGAAAACAGTCAGATCACTGGTGTGGATATGCACCGGGAGAATTTGGAGGGGGAGAAGCTCATTGCGTATCCGCTGGTGACAGGGCAGCAGATCCGCATGCAGAATTGAGACGGTATACCCACGGAAAAAGGACAGCGCACAGAATAAAATCTGGCGCTGTCCTTTTGTGGATTTTGCGGAGGGGTTACAGTCCGTAGTAGGCGATGAAACGGCTGAGCATGACGGCCATCTGGCAGCGGGTGGCGCTGCCTTTCGGCTTCAATTGATTATTTCCAACGCCGTTGACAATGCCGCTGGCTACAGCCCATGCAAAGGGAGTGACGGCGTAGCTGTCAATGGAACCGGTATCAGAAAAGCTGCTCAAGGTGTCGCTTGCGGATACATCGTAGCCCATGGTCTGGGCATAGCGATAGAGGAAGGTGGAGAGCTGCTGACGGGTCAGCAGCTTGCTGGGGCCAAAGTGCGTGGCGCTGGTGCCGGTGGTAATGCCCATTGCATAGGCCCAGGCTACGCCCTCGGCGTAATAGGCACTGGGGGAAACGTCTTCAAAGGGAGTGGCGGTGCTCGTTGCGGGAGAACCTGCCAGACGGTACAGTACCGTTACCAGCATGGCACGAGTCATGGTACCGTTGGGGCGGAAGGTGTAGTTGTTGACACCGGAAAACAGCCCCAGATCAGCCATCTGCTGAACGGCATCATAGTAGTAAGCGGTCGGAGCAACATCCCGGAACTGGCAGACCGGCTCATAGTCACTGTCAACCGGCTCGTAGTCCCAAGCGGAGGCGGGATAGGCGGCCATAAATGCATCGGTGAGATATTCCGGTGAAGCAGGATGATCTGTGAAATTGGCAGAGCCCTTCAGGAAGTAATCCAGATAGCTTTCATAGCCCTGGCCGTCCCAAGTGGAATCGAGGCTGTACCAGAGATCGGACAGCTCTACGATGTTCCATGCGTGGTCGATGCTGGTGATAACCCGCACTGGCAGGCCCATGCTGCGGCACAGCGCATAATACAGGGTTGCATAGCCCTGGCATACGGCTTCTCCTTCTATCAGGGCGGCGTAGGCGGAATAAATGCCCCATTCGTCGTTGCCCAGTGGATCGATGTACGTATTCCCCATAGTATAGTCGTCATCAAAGGTGGCGAGCCCGGCATAGTCATAGTCAACATGATCGGTGACATATTGATAGATGCCCCGATATTTCAGGTAGTCGCTGACCTTCCAGAGATCCAGATCGGTCACCACCTGTGTCAGCGTGGTTAAAAATTCCTGCTCCTGCGTATAGGTGGTGTAATAGGTAAAGTAGAAGGTGATGTCAAAGTATTCACCGTAGGGGTTGACCTCCCACTCGTAGGAGAGGGTGCTCCAGCTCCATGCCAGATAGTCGCCAGAGTTGACACCGACGGCCAGCTCTTCACTGATGGCGTAATCCAAAAGATTGGAGACAAGCGTAGTTGCAGAGTCGTAATCGCTGCCGTAGCCGGGGGCATAGACAGAAAGCGTAAAGCAGTCACTGCGATCCCGCATCTGATCCCGCATTTCTTCGGCAGCCTGCCGATAGGAAAGATATCCGGCACTGCGTGTCTGACGGGCAGAAAATGACTGCGCTGCGGCAGTGTCTGTGGGTGTTTCCGGAATTCCCACATCGGGATAGCGGGGATTTACGATACTGCTGCTGCCACTGATCGGGGTGGCATCATCGGCCCAAACTGGTGCGGTGGTAAGCCCCAGCAGGAGTGCCATGGACAGGAGCAGACACAATAGACGTTTACATAATTTCATTCGATTTCCTCCTTACAGAATTACGTTCCTGTATGCCCATTCTATCGGATTTCATCATAGAAGTCAAATGAAGCTTGGTGCGTAAATTACAAAATGTCGGATGTCTGGGGAAAAGCTGCATATACTAGCCCGGAGGCAACAAAAAGGAGAGAAAACCAATGAGAGCGAAACGACTGCTGCCGTGCGTGGCGCTGCTTGTGCTACTGCTGTCGGCGGGGGCATGGGCAGAGACGGAAGACAAGACGGAGCAGGAACCGGCGGGATATGTGGCACTGACCTTTGACGATGGTCCTTCCGGGGCATTGACTCAGAGACTGCTGGATGGCCTGCAGGAGCGTGGGGCCAAAGCAACGTTTTTCCTCTGCGGATATCGAATGGAGCAGTATCCGGATGCGATGGAACGATATCTGGAGGAGGGACATGAGCTGGGAGTGCATTCTACGGTGCACACGGATCTCACGAAGCTGACGCCGGAGCAGCTCCGGGAGGATATGGCGGGGACTGCTCAGATGATAGAAGAGATGACGGGGATATGGCCTGTGCTGATGCGCCCGCCGGGCGGCGCCTATGATGAAAAGGTGCTCCGGGAGGCAGAACAGGAGGGAATGCGGGTGATCCTGTGGTCTGTAGATCCCCGGGACTGGGCAACACATGACGCCCGACAGGTGCTCAGCACCATGGCCCGGGAGGCAGGGGATGGTGATGTGATTCTGATGCACGATATGTCGAAAAGCTCCGTGGATGCGGCGCTGCGGCTGATCGACGAGCTGCAGGAGAAAGGGTTTTGCTTTGTGACAGTCAGCGAATTGGCGGAGCGGAAGGGCGTTTCTATGACGGCAGGGAGCGTCTATGAGGATTTTAAGGAAAAATAGTTGTGCATTGCCCTGAGACTGTGATATAATAAGAAAGATAAATTATTTCATCAGGAAGGATGAATACAAATGCTTACTGGAAAAAATATTGTCATGGGCGTTACCGGCGGCATCGCTGCATGGAAGGCATGCCTGATCCTCAACAAGCTGGTGGTGGATCTCCATGCAAATGTGGACGTTATTATGACAAAAAACTCTGAAACCTTTATCACGGAGCAGACCATTCGGACCCTGTCCCGGAACATTGTCACCAGAGATATGTTCAAGGAGCCTGCTGTGTGGAGCGTAGAGCACATTTCTCTGGCGCGGAAGGCGGATTGTTTCCTGATTGCGCCCTGCACAGCCAATGTGATCGGTAAGATTGCAAACGGCATTGCGGACGATATGCTCACCACCACGGTAATGGCGACCCATGCGCCGGTGGTTATTGCTCCGGCTATGAATGACGCCATGTATACCAACCCCATCGTACAGGGCAATATGCAGAAGCTCAAGGATCTGGGACAGTATAAGTTCATCGAGCCCCATGAGGGCGTGCTGGCTTACGGCGGCAAGGGTACCGGCGAGCTTGCGACTGTGGACGAGATCGCAGACTATATTGTAAACCTCATTGGAAATAAGTGATCAACCATAAGGAGGAACTGATATGAAAATCTCTATTGTATACTTTACATCCACCGGCCGCACCTCTGCCATGGCGGAGGAGATCAAGAAGGGCATTGCTGCGGCGGATGCCTCCATTGAAGTAGGTCTGTTCCCCATCTCTGAGCTGACCTCCTATCATGAGGAGAATATCAATTTTGTCAATAACTCTGCGGCTGTGATCGTTGGTACCCCCGACTACTATGCTGCTGAGGCCAATCAGCTGAAGACATGGCTGGACAATTGCCCCTGCAAGCTGGCGGATAAGCTCTGCGGCGCATATGCCACCGCAAACTTCCTGCAGGGCGGCGGCGATATC
>ERZ773103.923-NODE-923-length-32998-cov-20.540509_pt1 | contig 32998 bp, 24 predicted proteins | sample MGYA00511118_ERZ773103 | MGnify/ENA primary metagenome ERZ773103 (study PRJEB29015, sample SAMEA2737821) | human gut metagenome | biome: human gut; feature: human-associated habitat; material: faeces | place: China | collected 2012 ... | reverse complement strand
GCAGATTCCTGAAGCACATAAAGTTCCGTTTTCCGGTGTATTTTGGAGACAGGGAGACACAGGAACTTTGTTGGGACAACAAAAGTACCGTTGGACGATGGTTTTGATACAACGGGTATAAGCAGGAGACGATAATGTTAATGCTGCGTTAAGTTTGGGAGCAGGGGAACAGTTTGAAATAAGGCTACCGCAATCCCACTGGCTTTAGACGGTAATATTTTTCTTGTATACCGTTAGGTATGAGTGTATAATAAAAGTAGTTTTTCGTATAAGTTTAAAAGTGGTAATATGATGATCGGCAAATTGAATGAAAGTCGGCGACACAAAGCTACAGAGCCTGTAAAATGGTAGCCGGCTGCAATAATAGTATGCGCTGTCCTCCTGACAGTGCTATTTTATTTTTTTTTTCAGATAATGGGAGGTAAGATGAAAAAGAGAAAAATTATTAACTTGTCGTGATCGAACAGATGGCTGCAGAACAGAATATACGGATTGTGTTGGAGAAAAAAGAAGGTGCGCACTGTAATCTTATTGGAAGTCCGGGACACGTGAAACGGATTCTGATGAATATTCTGTCCAATGCGGTAAAATATAACAGAGAAAACGGATGTCATTGCAATGACGGCAAATGCGTTTACTGAGGACAGGCTCAGATCAAAAGAAGTGGGAATGGGTGAACATATTGCGAAACCTGTTGATGTAAAACTATTAATGAGGGTAATTATTGAATTAGTGGAAAACAATTCCAGAAGGGGGAGTCGTATTGAAAAAGAAAACATGGAATAAAGTGTTTTGTGTGCTTTTGGTAATGGTAACAGTCATATCGCTTCTGTCAGGCTGTGGTGGAAATCGTGCGGAGAAAGAAGATGCAGAAACGATCACGGTGTATTTATGGAGCACAAACCTGTATGAAAAATATGCGTCATACATCCAGAAACAGCTTCCGGATATCAACATTGAATTTGTAGTAGGCAATAATGATCTCGATTTCTACCGGTTTCTGAATGAAAACGGTGGATTGCCGGATGTTATAACCTGCTGCCGTTTTTCATTGCATGACGCAAGTCCGCTCAAAGACAGTCTGATGGATCTTTCTACAACCAATGAGGCAGGCGCTGTCTATAACACATACATCAGCAATTTTATGAATGAGGATGGCAGCGTAAACTGGCTTCCGGTGTGTGCAGATGTACATGGATTTGTAGTGAACAAAGACCTTTTTGAAAAGTATGATATTCCTCTGCCAACAGATTACGAAAGCTTTGTTTTTGCGTGCCGGGCATTTGATGAGGTAGGCATCCGTGGGTTTACGGCAGACTATTTTTATGATTATACGTGTATGGAGACATTGCAGGGACTGTCTGCATCAGAGTTGTCTTCAGCAGCCGGACGCGAGTGGCGTACTGATTACAGTGACCCGGATAATACAGCAAGAGTAGGCCTGGACAGTACAGTCTGGCCAGAGGCTTTTGAACGTATGGAACAGTTCATTCAGGATACAGGGTTGAGCCGGGACGATCTGGAGATGAATTATGATGATGTAGTCGATATGTATAAGAGCGGTAAGCTGGCAATGTACTTCGGCAGTTCTTATGGTGTGAAAATGTTTCAGGATCAGGGCATTAACACAACATTTTTGCCGTTTTTTCAACAGAATGGCGAAAAGTGGCTGATGACTACACCATATTTCCAGGTGGCGCTGAACCGTGATCTGACACAGGATGAGACACGCAGGCAGAAAGCATTGAAAGTGCTGAACGTAATGCTTTCAGAGGATGCACAGAATCAGATTATTTATGATGGTCAGGATTTGCTGAGCTACAGTCAGGATGTAGATATCCATCTTACAGAATATCTGAAAGATGTCAAACCTGTAATCGAAGAAAACCATATGTATATCCGGATCGCGTCAAATGACTTTTTTGATACTTCCAAGGATGTAGTTTCCAAGATGATTTCGGGAGAATACGATGCAGGGCAGGCTTATCAGTCATTTAATACCCAGCTTCTTGAGGAGGAATCCGCTTCTGAGAATATCGTGTTGGATTCACAGAAATCTTACTCCAATCGCTTTCATACCAGCGGTGGGAATGCAGCGTATTCTGTTATGGCAAATACTTTGCGGGGCATTTATGGGTCGGATGTGCTGATCGCAACAGGAAACAGCTTTACGGGAAATGTGTTGAAAGCTGGCTATACGGAAAAAATGGCGGGCGACATGATCATGCCAAATGGTCTGTCGGCTTACAGTTGCAAGATGAGCGGAGCGGAACTAAAAGAGACGGTAACAAATTTTGTAGAAGGTTATCAGGGTGGCTTTACCCCGTTTAACCGCGGTTCTCTGCCTGTGTTTAGTGGGATTTCTGTGGAAATCAGGGAAACAGATGATGGTTATACACTGAGCAAAGTCACAAAGGATGGAAAACAAATTCAGGACAATGATACTTTTACGGTAACCTGCCTGGCAACACCACAACACATGGATGTTTATCCGGCAGACGAAAATATTGTGTTTGATGGAGGAGATATCTCAGTGAAAGATACATGGATTGGATATATTTCTGATGGTAATGCCATTCTTGCAGAGCCTGAAGACTACATGGTGCTGAGGTAAGAAGAATGGATATTGAAAATCATAATACAAACAGAGAGAAACATGTCATGAGAAAACGATTAAAGATAGCTGTCTGTATTGTTTTCTGTATTGGGCTTGTTTTAGCTGTGTTCCGATATTTTGAGTTTGTGTCAAAAACTGTTTATGAGGAAAGTGTATCTCATTTAACGGAAGTATTTCATCAGTCTAATAATGTGTTGGGGGAACTGACAAATAAGAATCTGACTTATCTTCACATGTGGGGAGAGTATCTGCAGAACACTTCCAGTGAAAGCGAAATTCGTGATTATATAGAGAAAGCGCAGGAAGAGGCAGGCTTTTTATATTTCTACTTTCTGTCAGCTGACGGTAACTATAAGATGGCAACAGGTGAAACCGGATATCTCGGGTTGCAGGGAAATCTGGAAGATGAGATCTGGCAGGGCAACGATATCATAACAAATGCATCAGTTCCAGGGAGTTCCCAGATGCTTGTTTTTGCCAGCCCAGAGTCTCATGGAAGTTATCAGGGATTTGAATATGATGCAATTGCCATTGCTTATGAAAATTCTGATATAGTAAATGTACTGGATATTTCTGCTTTTCATGGGAATGCAAAGAGTTATGTTGTTCATCCGGATGGCCGCGTTGTGATTGATCATTCTTTTGAGTCATGGGGAAATATGTATAATTTTTTCGGCATTCTGAGAGAGCATTCCAGTATGTCTGAAAAAGAGATTCTTGATCTTTCAGAGAAATTTAAAGAGGGACGTACAGATGCGCTGCTGATAAATCTGGATGGAAACGATTATTATCTGGTTTGTGAAAAATCGAAAATACAGGACTGGATATTTCTTGGACTTGTCCGGGCTGATATCGTCAATGCCAGTATGAATAATCTGCAGCTAAGCACGATCTTCCTTGTGGGGGCAGTAGTGTTCTGTATTGCGGCCTTTCTTGTTGGATTTATTCTCCAGAAGAACAGGGCAAGCCTGAAGAGAAAGGATACGGAGATCCAGTACAGGGATGAGTTGTTTCAAAAGCTGTCAATGAATGTGGATGACGTCTTTTTGATGCTGGATGCGAAGACATATAAGGCAGATTACATCAGCCCTAATGTGGAAAAATTGCTGGGCCTTACAGTAGAACAGATCCGAAAGGATAGTTGTGTTTTGGGCAATCTGCATGCCGGGGATTCTGAAGATCCGAAGAAGAATTATCTGAAGGAGATTCAGGTTCAGGAACAGCAGGAATGGGATTTTGAATATGTTCATCAGAAAACAGGGGAACGACGATGGTTTCATATTGTTGCAATGGGCAGTGAGGTAAACGGAAATAAGAAATACATCGTGGTTATGTCGGATCGTACCTCTGATAAAAAAATGAATCAGGCACTCTTTGATGCGGTTCGTGCTGCGGAGAATGCCAATCGGGCAAAGAGTACGTTCCTTTCCAATATGTCTCACGATATCCGGACGCCAATGAATGCTATTATTGGTTTTACTACACTGGCTGTAAGTAACATTGACAATAAGAAAAGGGTCAGAGATTATCTTGGCAAGATCCTTTCATCCAGCAACCATCTGCTTTCACTTATCAATGATATACTGGATATGAGTCGTATTGAGAGTGGAAAGATCCATCTGGAAGAAACGGAGGTCAGCCTGTCAGAGGTATTGCATGATCTGAAGATGATTATCAGTGGGCAGATTCATGCGAAGCAGCTGGATCTTTATATGGATGCCATGGATGTTACGGATGAGAATGTCTATTGTGATAAGACGCGTCTGAACCAGGTGCTGCTGAATCTTTTGTCCAATGCGATTAAGTTTACTCCGGCAGGTGGAACAGTTTCGGTCCGGCTTAAACAGTTTCCGGGAACACAGACAGGTTACGAGTTGTATGAGATTCGGGTAAAAGATAACGGAATCGGTATGAGTCCGGAATTTGTGCAAAAGCTGTTTTCTCCTTTTGAACGGGAGCGGACTTCTACAGTCAGCAGGACGCAGGGCACGGGACTTGGCATGGCCATTACCAAGAATATCGTGAGTATGATGGGAGGAACTATTGAAGTTCAGACAGAACAGGGCAAAGGTACCGAATTTATTGTCCGGCTGGAATTGAGGGTTCAGCCCGGGTGCCGACATATAGAGAAGATTGAAGAGTTGGAGGGTCTTAAGGCATTGGTTGTCGACGATGATTTTAATGCCTGTGACAGTGTGACAAAGATGCTTGTACAGGTTGGGATGCGTTCGGAATGGACGCTTTCCGGCAAGGAGGCTGTTCTCCGGGCAAGGCAGTCTGTGGAACTTGGTGATGCATTCCATGCTTATATTATCGACTGGCGTTTGCCGGATATGAATGGCATTGAAGTTGCCCGTCAGATTCGCAGTCTTGGTAATGATGCGCCGATTATTATCCTGACGGCTTATGACTGGTCAGATATTGAAACAGAAGCCAGAAAAGCAGGGGTAACTGCATTCTGTGCGAAGCCTATATTTATGTCAGATATCAGAGAGACCTTGATGTCTGCTATTGGTCAGAAACAGACGGAGGCAGATGACAATATTCTTCCGGCAGTAAGTTCTGATTTCAGTGGCAGACGGATATTGCTTGTGGAAGATAATGAATTGAACAGTGAAATTGCGTCGGAAATCCTTACCGAATATGGTTTCCAGGTTGATACAGCAGGAAATGGAGCAGAGGCAGTAGAGAAAGTTAAGAATTCAGTGCCGGGCGATTATGATCTGGTGCTTATGGATGTTCAGATGCCTGTAATGAACGGATATGAAGCCACTGAACAGATCCGTTCACTGGATGATCCGGCACTGGCGGGAATTACGATCCTTGCCATGACTGCCAATGCTTTTGACGAAGACAGAAAGAAAGCACTGGCATGTGGTATGGATGGATTTCTATCCAAACCAATTGTTATAGAGGAACTGATCAGTACATTACAAAACAGTCTGGGGTAAGTTTAACTGAATCAGGTAAGTTTTCTGTTTGAACTGTGATAATGGGATATGAAAAGTGGTTTGATGAAAGCAAGGAGGAGCAACGAATGATTTGTGGAATGACGTATTTTCAGATATGTCTGTATTTTCTTATTTATTCTTTTGGCGGCTGGGTTGTTGAAGTTATTTTTCATGCAGTAGCGTTGGGAAAAGTTATAAACAGAGGTTTCCTGAATGGACCGGTCTGCCCGGTATATGGATTTGGGGTGCTTTCTGTTTTTGCTTTGCTCAATACAATTCAGGGCAGCGGGCGTCAGATGAGTGATGGAATGATTTTTGTGTTTGGAATTGTTCTGGCAACTGCGGTGGAACTGGTTGCAGGCTGGCTGCTGGATGTGTGTTTCCACGCAAGATGGTGGGATTATTCAGATAAACCCTTCAATTTTCATGGCTACATTTGCCTGGAGTTTTCTCTGATCTGGGGACTGGCTATCGTTATGGTAGTAAAAGTTTTCCAGAAGTATGTAGAGGCACATGCGTTACATACACCTGCAACCTGGGAATGGATTGTGATAGCAGTTTTGTATGCTGTGTATCTGACAGATTTTATTGTGACGGTAGCAGTGATCCAGGGACTGAATAAAAAGCTTACCAGACTGGATAAGGTTCGCTCAGATCTGAGAATTGTAAGTGATAAACTGAGTGATACACTGGCTACGACTACGATTGGCACAGCACAGAAAGTGGGAGAAGGAAAGGTTCAGGCAACTCTTGCAGCAGCAGAACTGCGTGATGCAACTGCCGCACAGCGAGAAAAATCTATCGAAATGCTTCGTATAAAAAGAGCGGAGCTTCAGGCTCAGTTTGAGGAACTGTCCAGTTCTATTACCAATCATACCGTTGTCGGTCAGGGGCGTATCATCAAGGCATTTCCGAAGATGCAGCACAGAGACTATTCCGAACTGATTCAGGATCTGAAAAAGAGATTAAAATAGATTAAAATGCAGAGGGAGGATTCAGGTGAACAGACAGGCAGTACAAACCTTAAAGACTTATTTTGGATATGATACATTCAGAGAAGGGCAGGAGAGTGTTGTGGAGTCCATTCTGGAACACCGGGATGTGCTTGCAATCATGCCGACAGGAGCTGGAAAATCCATCTGTTATCAGGTACCGGCGTTGATAATGCCTGGGATCACAATTGTGATTTCTCCATTGATATCATTGATGCAGGATCAGGTAAAGGCATTGAATGAAGCGGGAATCCATGCTGCTTTTATTAACTCTTCACTGACAGAAAATCAGATCAGCAAGGCGTTGTATCTGGCAGCAGGGGGACGATATAAGATTATCTATGTTGCACCGGAACGTCTGGAAAATTATGAGTTTCTGGAATTTGCCAGACAGGTGGAGATTTCCATGGTGACAGTGGATGAGGCACATTGTATTTCACAGTGGGGCCAGGATTTCAGACCAAGCTATGTCAAAATCGTAGACTTTGTAAAAAATCTTCCCGGTCGTCCGATCGTCAGTGCTTTTACCGCAACTGCAACAGAGGAAGTAAAGAACGACATTCTCTGTACTTTAAATCTGGAAGATCCGAAAGTAGTGATTACCGGGTTTGATAGAAAGAATTTATATTACAGCGTGGAAAATATCCGGCGAAAAGACGATTTTGTGATGGATTACATAGACAGACATCCAACAGAGAGCGGGATTATTTACTGCTCTACAAGAAAAAATGTGGACAATCTTTTTGAACTGCTTTTCCAAAAAGGAGTTGCTGTTACCAGATATCATGCAGGACTGAATAATGAAACCAGAAAAAAGAATCAGGATGATTTCATTTATGACAGAACTCCTGTTATTATTGCAACAAATGCATTTGGAATGGGGATTGATAAATCCAATGTGAGATATGTGATCCATTACAATATGCCGCAGAGTATGGAGAATTATTATCAGGAGGCAGGACGTGCAGGGCGTGACGGAGAGAATTCCCAGTGCGTTCTATTGTTTTCTGCACAGGATGTTATAATCGACCGAATGCTTCTGGATAACAAAGATTTTTCCGATGTGGATGAAGAGGATGAATTTCTCATTCGTCAGCGGGATATACGAAGGCTTCAGATCATGGAAGGATATTGTAAAACAACAGGATGTCTGCGAAATTATATTCTGGAGTATTTCGGTGAAAAGACCTTCGGTCCCTGTGATAATTGTGGAAATTGTCACAGAGAATACCATGAGACAGATATGACCAGAGAGGCGAAGTGGGTAGTGAACTGTGTAGCTGAGACGAGAGGAAGGTATGGACTGACAATTGTGCTTGGTACTCTGCTGGGGGCTAAGAGAGCCCGGTTGAGGGAGCTTGGAGCAGATAAGTATAAATCTTATGGAGCATTGAATGATCACAGTGAGGCAGAACTCAGGGCACTGATCAGCCAGATGACTGAGATGGGATATCTCTATCAGACACAGGAACGTTACAGTGTGCTGAAACTGGGCGATATTTCTCCGCTAAGAGATGAAAATACTCACGTGATCATGCGTACTTACGAGGAAAAAGAACCGGATAAAAAGAAAAAGCCCCAGAAATCTGTCAGAAAACGCAGTACAGATGCGCTTACGGCAGCAGGTTACGATTTATTTGAAGCCCTGCGGAAACTTCGTCTGGAAATTGCAAAAGAGGAAGCCATGCCTCCATATATCGTGTTCAGTGATAAGACGCTGATAGATATGTGCATCAAATGTCCATCAAATGAAGAAGAAATGCTGGAGGTTTCCGGTGTGGGCGAGAATAAGCTAAAGAAATACGGTCAGAGATTTCTGGAAGAGATACAGAAGTTCTGCCTGGAACGTCCGAATGCGGTTTTGAGTATGTCGGAAGATGAAAATGGTAATCCCTGAGAACAAAGGTTGGAAAACAGATGAATATAGAAAAATATACGGAAGAATTAATCACATTGAGACATTACTTTCATCAACATCCGGAGCTGGCACTTCAGGAAGTGGAGACGTCTGCATATATCCGGAAATATCTGGAGAAACTGGGATATGAGATTGTGCCGATAGAACCTACAGGATTGATCGCGGAACTTCCATCTCTGAGAAACAGGGAGAAACTGGTTGTACTCAGGGCGGAGATGGATGCATTGCCCATACAGGAGCAGACAAATCTACCATACGCATCAGTAAATCAGGGATGTATGCATGCCTGCGGTCACGATATGATCCTGGCAGCGGCACTGATCCTTGCAAAAATTGTGGCAGAAGAGCAAAGAATGCAGGAAAGTTTTCCGGTCAGACTCCGGTTCCTTTTTGAACCTGCAGAGGAGATTGGTGAAGGTGCAAAAAGAATGCTTCAGGCCGGAGCATTAGAGAATCCGAAAGCAGATGCATTTCTGATGTTTCATTACGCAGCGGACATGACATTTGGAATGGCAGTGCATCAGGGACAGGCATCTTCCATGATCAACAGTATGCAGATTCATGTTCATGGAAAATCCAGTCACTGGTGTGAAGCGGATAAGGGGATTGATGCAATTTATGCAGCTGCTCAAGTGATAAGTGCCATTCATGATCTGAATGAAAGTTTTGGAAAACAGCATCCGGATGCAGGAAAATATATTGTGGGTACGGGTACGATCCATGGCGGTGAATATACGAATATTATTGCAGACCATGTGGTATTAAACGGAAATATACGCGCAGTTCATGAAGAAACTTACATGGCACTTGAGCACGAACTGGAGAGAAATCTGCAGGAAATTGAAAAGCAGACTGGCACACAGATCCGTATGGAATTTCCCAAAAATCCGGTATATGCGTTTGCCAATGATGAGGAACTTACAGAGACAGCAAAGGCAGTGGGTGAAGAAGTATTTGGGGATAAGTTTGTCCTGGAAGGAGAAGATGAGCTGTTTCTTTCAGGTGATAATGCATACAGATATTTCAGAGAAACCAGAGGACTTTTCACAGTATTTCTTGCGGGAATACCAGGAGAAAATCATCCTCTGCATCATCCGAAATTTCAATTAGATGAGAGGATACTGCCGTACAGCGTGGAGACATTGTATAAGATTATAACTACATTATGAAAAAAATTACCAAAAGGACTTGAAAATTGGATTAAAATAGTATAATATAAAAACATAAACAAATTAAGAATGCATAGCAACTATAACTTATTAACGTTGAGTGACAGCAGATTGCTGAATAGTAACGGACAGACGATATACTATAAAGAAAGAATTGAGGGCAGAAATATGAAGATTACAGATACCATTAAATATGTCGGAGTGAATGACCATCAGGTAGATTTGTTTGAGGGACAGTATGCAGTGCCAAACGGAATGGCATATAATTCCTATGTGATTCTGGATGACAAGGTTGCAGTTATGGATACTGTAGATGCCAATTTCAAACATGAATGGCTGGATAATCTTGAACAGGCACTGGGCGGACGTAAGCCGGACTATCTGATCGTGCAGCATATGGAGCCTGACCATGCAGCAAATGTAGCGAACTTTCTGGAAGTATATCCCGGCACTACAGTAGTAGCCAATGCGAAGACATTTGTAATGATCAAGAATTTCTTCGGACTGGATCTGGAAGGGCAGAAACTTGAAGTAGAGAATGGTTCTACACTGAGTCTGGGAAATCATAATCTTACTTTTGTATTTGCGCCAATGGTACACTGGCCGGAGGTTATGGTGACTTATGACAGCACAGATAAAGTTCTTTTTTCGGCAGATGGATTTGGTAAGTTCGGTGCTCTGGATGTGGAAGAAAACTGGGATGATGAAGCAAGAAGATACTTTATCGGTATTGTTGGTAAATATGGCGCACAGGTACAGAGACTTCTGAAAGTAGCAGCTACTCTGGATATTCAGATCATCTGTCCGTTACATGGTCCGGTACTTACAGAAAATCTGGGACATTATATCAGCCTCTATGATACCTGGTCCTCTTACACACCGGAGGAAGAAGGAATCGTAGTTGCATATACTTCTGTATACGGACATACCAAAGAAGCAGTCAATCAGTTTGTGGAGAAATTAAAGAGCAAGGGATGTCCGAAGGTAGTTGTTTATGATCTGGCAAGAGATGATATGTCTCAGGCACTCAGTGATGCATTCCGTTACAGTAAGCTGGTACTGGCAACAACTACCTATAATGCAGGAATCTATCCGTTTATGAATGACTTTATTACCCGTCTGGCAGAGCATAATTTCCAGAACCGTACAGTAGGTCTTATTGAAAACGGTTCCTGGGCACCTCTGGCAGCAAAAGTAATGAAAAATATGCTTTCTGAATGTAAGAAGATCAACTGGCTGGACACCACAGTGAAGATCATGTCCGCAGTCAATCAGGAAAACAGAGATCAGATGGAAGCGATGGCTTCCGAGCTTTGTAAGGAATATATTGCAAAGAATGATGAACTGGCAAATAAAAATGACATGACAGCATTATTCCGCATTGGTTATGGTCTCTATGTAGTGACATCAAATGACGGTAAAAAGGATAACGGACTGATCGTTAATACAGTTACCCAGCTGACAGACTCTCCGTTCCGCGTTGCAGTTAATATCAATAAGACAAATTATTCTCACCATGTTATCAAGCAGACAGGGGTGATGAATGTAAACTGTCTCTCTGTAGAAGCTCCGTTCTCTGTATTTGAACAGTTTGGTTTCCAGAGTGGAAGAAGCGTGGATAAATTTGCGGGACAGAAGGTGAATCGTTCTGATAACGGACTGATATTCCTGGACAAATATATCAACGCATTTATGTCCCTGAAAGTAGAGCAGTATGTAGATCTGGGAACTCACGGAATGTTCATCTGCAGTGTGACAGAAGCCCGCGTGGTAAGTGACCAGGAGACAATGAGCTACACCTATTATCAGAAAAATGTAAAACCGAAACCTGAAACAGAAGGTAAGAAAGGATTTGTATGTAAAGTCTGTGGATATATCTACGAAGGTGATGAACTTCCGGAAGATTATATCTGTCCATTGTGTAAACATGGAGCTGTAGACTTCGAGCCGATTGGATAATAATAAATAAAAATCCCTGACAGAAATTAAAAACTGATGATCAGTTAAAATTTCTGTCAGGGATTTTTGTTATACATCACATGTTACACTTGATAAATAGAAACAAATATATACGTGTTTCAATACATAGCTATGTTATTCTTAATGAAGTTCCCAAATTCCATCGTTGTAAGCAAGTATCAATAGATTTGGATTTGTAACTGTAAAGGTGCTGAACAGTTACGAGTATTTTATTATAAATTAACAGATATTGCAAATAAATTTTTAGAAAAATAAAAAGATTCAGCTTGATAAAACAGAACAAACGTGTTACTTTATAATTAAATAAACAAATATTTACGTTGAAAGAAATAGGAGGGTATTGTGGAGCAAAAACTAAATGTATATGAAATGAGAGTAAAGCTTTATCTGCTGCAGGATATTCCATTTAAGGAATTGCAGAATGCAGTAGCAAATTTTGTGGATTCAGCACTGTGTCAGAATGAGAGTTTAATTTCTTTTCATGAGACAAATTGTTACAAATTCTACAGTGTAGGGACTCTGTGGCCGTTGGAACGCGGCATGACATATAAAAAAGACCAGATTTATACCTTAACTGTACGAACTGTAGAACCGATTCTTGCGAGATACTTTTCAGAGGTATTAAAAAATCACTATACACAGAAAATGAAAGGCTTAACTGTTGAGAATCGTATTATTCCGCACAAAATGATAAGCGAAATATATACGCTGAGTCCGGTTATCATGAAGTCAGACGAAGGATACTGGAGAAGTTATATGAGTCTTGATGAATATGAAGAAAGATTGTTTTCTAATTTAGTGAAGAAGTATAATTCATTTACAGGAGAGCAGATTGAAGAAGATTTTCCCTTATATACAAATATTACATTTTTAAACAGACATCCAATTAGTTGCAAGTATAAACGTATTAGTTTGTTAGGTGATAAATTAAGTCTTCAGATTGCAGATGATGAGAAGAGTCAGAAACTTGCATATTTCATATTAGGTGTAGGACTTTGTGAATTAAACAGCAGAGGAGCTGGGTTTTGCAATTTCAGGTGGTTCTGATCAGTGCTTGCTGGAACTGACCTGTGGGATAGCCATATGATTTATGGTAATAATAAACTGCTATATAAAAAGTAAAGAGGGTGAGTATGTGCTGAAGGATTGTCTTGAAGTATTCAAAAGACAAATGCAACAGGTAAAAGAAAAAGGCAGGGCAGAAGATGCTTTGATCCTGGATTCCTATATTCCGGCAGATGGGTGTTATATCAGTGTAAATTCTGATGGAATTATCGCATGCCAGATGGATTTGAAATTTAACAAGAAGGCAAAACAAATGGAGGGGATTTCGCAGAGATATTATGGGAAAATGTGCTTTTTTGATTATCACAGCAGGTTAGTAAGCATGGATAAACCTGTAGATCCAAAGAAAGTTATTCATTCAAATAATTACCTTTCATTTTGGGTGAAGCAGGAAAGTCTGGGTAACGGGAAATTAAATCAGGAGGCAATTGACCGATATTTTGATGTATTAAAAAATCCAGAAAAGAAATATGCCAAGTCAAAAGACAGACAAATGTATGACTATATTGCTGCTCAGATTGACGAAATTAATGTAGAAAAACTGGAATGGTGTCGGGATTGGGTAAAGAAGCATATTTTTAGTTTGGAAGATATGGGAATTTCCCTGTCAGGAAAAAATTATCTGAAAATCTTCTTTGAAGATACAGAAGAACGATATATACAGGAAGAACAGAGATATCTGATCACGAAAATCTTTAATAAGAATGATTATAATCAGGAAATAGATGGGAAAATATGGGGACTTCCTAACGACAATCTGGGAATGAACCAGAAGAAACCATATATGGCACATAAAACAAGAAAGACAGAGCTGCCATATATGATTACTGCAGAAGATGCAGTTTTGCAGAGGAAATTTTTTGATTACCTGTACAATCAGGCGTCTGCAGGAAAAGTAAATATTTATATTGATCCGGAAAAAGGAGAAATCAGTGCTTTTTCAAAAGAAGAAAAGATGCAGAAAGATTTCACAGGCTATTATCTGTATGTGCAGAAAGGAAAAGAAGTGCAGATCATGCATCAGGATGTTATTGTAGATTACCGTTATCATCTGCGAAAGCGTTTTCAATATATAAATGTATTCGACAGAAAAACAGAGGAAGAACTCTACAGGGATTACGGAACTGTCGGACAGATGGAGAGTTTACTTAATGAAATCCTGTTTTCAAAATGGCTGGTTACGAATTATTTTACACCTGTTGATGAATTGCAGATTTCCGGTGAGACAGCACGAAATCTGATATGGTCAAGAGATGCAATTTTTGCATGGTTATATAAGAATGAAACACAGAATATTGCAGGAATTTTATCTAAAGTCAGTGTGAACATGATAAAAGATTCTATAAAAAACGGATATATTTCCAAGGCTGTGAAACAGTTTAATCTGAAGTGTTCACTGGAAGAATATTTTTCAGGAGGAGAGCCAATGAGTACGGATTATGAGTCAATACGAAAAGAATTAAGAAGAAAGATACAGAGTAAAGAGACAGAGCAGATTACAAGTGATGAAGAATATTATTATGCAGTCGGACAGCTTGTGAATTACTTTATTTCTCTCAGTAAGGCAAAGGATAAGAAACATTCTCTGGCGAATCCTTTCTTTAACATAAAGAATAATCAGGCTTTAAAAGATAAACTGCGCCAGTATTTTATAAAATATAATTACCAGCTGAATTGTTCAGGAACATGGTTTAATAATCTTTATGCAATGATCTGCAATTATACAAAAGCAGAAAAAACAGATCAGAATTCTATGATCGCGGGATATATTAATAATAACATTTTATATCAGAAAAAGAATATGGAGGAACAGGTAAATGAATAAACGAGTATATGGAGTATTAGGCATCTCTTCTATTATGGCAAACTGGAATGCAGATTTTTCCGGATATCCCAAAACAACATCTGATGGCCTGGTATTTGGAAGTGATAAGGCCTTGAAGTATCCGATGAAAAAAATGTGGGATAATGAAGGAAAAAAAGTTCTGTATATTAAATCAATGAAATTTGGCGGAAAAGATGCTTCATTGGTATCTTTGGTGCCACGTTCATTGGGAGAGCGTTATGAATATATCTTTGGAGAAAAGGTGGAAAAGAATCCACAGAAAACTTTAAAAAATCTGTTCTCAGCAGTAGATGTAAAAAACTTTGGTGCAACTTTTGCAGAAGCAAAAAATAACATATCTATTACGGGTGCTGTTCAATTTGGTCAGGGATTCAATAAATATGCAGATACCTGTTCGGAAGAGCAGAATATATTGTCACCGTTCAGGGATTCAAGTAAAGATGATAAGAAGGATGAAGAAGCAAAAAACTCAACGCTTGGAACTAAAATCACCAGCAATGAAGCGCATTATTTTTATCCATTTGTGATTAATCCTCTGGCATATAAAGAGTTTAAGGAGCTGGGAGTTACAGATGGGTACACAGAGGAAGATTACCAGAATTTTAAAAGAACAGCATTAGTATCTGCCACAGCATTTGCCACAAATGCAAAAGAAGGATGTGAAAATGAGTTTGCACTTTTTGTTGAAACAGAATCAGACTTATATCTTCCGAATCTGACAGAATATATTTCTTTTGATAAAGGAGAAGAAAAAAACATAATTAATCTGGAACAGTGTGCTGAGCTTTTACAGGTGCTTAAAACAAGGATTAAAAATGTAGAAATTTATTATAATCCGTATACAACAAAACTTGAAGGAGAAATTGAAGGGGCGAAGATATTTAATATTATTACACAAGAAGAGGTGTGATTTATGCGGGCTTTGAAATTTACTCTCAGTGGAAAAAATGCCTTTTTTAAAAAGCCGGAAGTGAATGCTTACTTTTATTTTACATATGGACAAATCCATAGAGTTGCGCTTTTAGGCATACTTGGAGCTATTGTAGGGTACAAAGGTTATGGCTGTACAGGAACGTATCCGGAGTTTTATGAAAAATTAAAAGATTTGAAAGTTTCTGTTGTACCGCGAAACTCTCAGGGATATATACAGAAGAAAGTACAGATGTTTAATAACACAGTAGGATATGCATCCCAGGAACTGGGAGGAAATCTGATCGTAAGAGAGCAGTGGCTGGAGAATCCGGTATGGGATATCTATATTCTTTTAGATTCCCGGGAAGCGGATAAGATTGCAGAGATGATTCTGAATAAGAAATGCGTATATATCCCATATATGGGAAAAAATGACCATCTGGCGGATATCTGTGCTGCAAAAGTTGTGGAACTGGATGTAGTAACATGCGAAAATGTAGTTTTATCTTGCCTTTATGAGAAAAAAGATGGAAAACTGGGAATTGCTGATGACGAAGAGGAAGAGTATGAAGATGAAGAGGAAGTTCCGGAGTTTAAATATGAAGAAAAGCTTCCCGTCGGAATAGACAGCCATTTGAATTTGTATCAGTATGAAACGTTTTGTTTTACAAATATGAAAGTGACTTTGAAAGGAAAAAAAATTTTTAAAACAGAAGATCGTATGCTTGTATTTTATTAGACAGAATCCCGCAGCTTTTTTGCGGGATTCTGTCGTAAAGGGGGATTTCTTTGAATATTGAATTTATTGATTTAACAGAAGTACAGAAAGATGTTGTGCATTGTTATGCACATAGAACTGGCAATGAAAAGAAGAGCATGGAGCAAAGACAGAAAGAAACACTAATAGAGCATACAGAATTATGCCAGCAATATTATGAGAAAATAGTAGAGCACAAACAGATACAGGTAGTCTTTGAGCAGTTTGAAAAATTGTATTTTTCCGAGATGAGTCGGGAAGGAATCCATTTTTTTGAAACAATGAGAGACAATGTTATCACTTTTCATGATATCGGAAAAATTAATCCAAGATTCCAGGAAAAAAATATGGGAAATTATGAATTGAAAGGAAAGGCAAGGCCGGATAACAGTGTAGGAAGTAAACATTCTATTTTGTCTTCAGTTTTGTATCTGGATTATTTCCTTGATCGAGTTTCTCAAATAGAAAATCTGGAAGAAAGAAAAAGTTTAAGAGATCTTGCATATATTCACTCATTTTTAATAGCAAAACATCATGGGGCACTTACTGATTTTCAGACATATCTGGACAGCTTTGCAAGTCTGAATGATACAGAGGGTACAGTATTAGGGTGGCATGCACAGCAATGGCTGAAAAAGTGGAAAGAAGAAAATGAAAATCAGAAAGTAAGAAAGAAGGTGTATCTGAAAAAAGATAAACAGGAGGATATGTTTGAAAGAATATCAGGAGACGATGCTTCCCGTCAGGTATATTTATTTGGATATACCAGACTGCTGTTTTCACTTTTGGTAGCTGTTGACTATTATGCCACATCAGACTATATGAACGGGATAAAATTGAAAGCTTTTGGACAACTGGATGATATTTCAAATATTATACAGGCATATGAAAAAACGGGAACACAACAAAGTATTCGGGAGTATGAAAAAACAAAATATCCACAGAGAAGAGAAAGGCTGGTGAAAAAGAAAAAAGCGGATGTAATCAATGATTTAAGAACAGAAATGTTTCTGGATGCGGAAAATACATTAAAAGAACATATCAATGACCACATATTTTATCTGGAAGAACCTACAGGTGCAGGGAAAAGCAATACTGCATTGAACCTCAGCTTTCAGATTATAAAGAAAGTAAAGAATATCAATAAAATTTTCTACATTTATCCGTTTAACACGCTTGTAGATCAGAATATTGAAAATCTGGGGAAAATATTTGGAAATCAGAAAGATATTATGAACCAGATTGCTGTGGTAAATTCACTGGTACCTATGAAAGAAGAGAAAGATGAGTATGAGGATAAGACAAAAAAATTCTATCAGAAAGTTCTTCTTGACAGACAGTTTTTGAACTATCCAATTGTTTTATCTACACATGTGACTTGGTTTAAAACTTTATTTGGGCATGAGAAAGAGGATGTATTTGCTTTTCATCAGTTATGCAATTCAGTAATTGTGCTGGATGAGATACAAAGTTATAAAAATGCTCTCTGGAGTGAAATCATAACTTTTTTGAAAGGGTATGCGAAATTGCTTAATATGAAAATCATTATCATGTCAGCAACTTTGCCAAATCTGGAAGCACTGACAGATGATAAGGAAGATGCTGTCAATCTGATTCCACAAAAAGAAAGCTACTTTAAACATCCTGTTTTTGCGGAAAGAGTCATACCTGATTATAGTTTACTGAAACAGAAGATGACATTGGAAATTTTGTGTGAACATGTGCAAAAACAGGTACTGCGAAAGAAGAAAATATTGATAGAATTTATCAGCAAAAAGAGTGCAGAAAAATTTTACGGTATGTTAACGGATACAAAAATAGACTGTGAAACGCTGTTTATGAGTGGAGACAGCAGTATCTGGGAAAGACAGAAAATAATTGAAAAACTTTCGAAGCTGAAATCTGTTATTCTGGTGGCAACTCAGGTGATAGAGGCGGGTGTCGATATTGATATGGATATAGGATATAAAGACTGTTCAAAGCTGGACAGTGAAGAGCAGTTTATGGGGCGTATTAATCGTTCCTGTAAAGGGGAAGGAATTGTTTATTTCTTTAATCTTGATTCTGCAAGAATGGTGTATAAAGATGGAGATATTCGTGTTGACACAGAATTTACTGTCATGAAAACAGATATGCAGGAAATTTTGAGAACCAAAAATTTTTCCGATTATTATGGAGAAATTCTGGAGATAGAGAGAAATAACAAAAAAAGCGAAAACGAAAATAATATAGTGCATTTTTTCAAAAAAGAAGTTGGTCAGCTTGCTTATCCAAAAGTTTCAGACAAAATGCATCTGATAGATGAACAGCGAGAAATGATGAATGTATTTCTTTCCAGGACACTTACATTATCTGCTACTGAAAAAATATGCGGAGACGAGATTTGGCAGGAGTATGAATCGTTGTTACATGATCAGGGCATGGATTACAGCGAACAGCGTGTCAGACTTCATGAGATAAAATGTAAAATGAAAATGTTTGTGTATCAGATAGAAAAAGGAAATACATTCGCATGGGATGAATATGAAGCAATTGGTGATATATATTTCATAAAAGACGGTGATTCCTATTTTGAAAATGGAGTTTTAAACAGAGAAAAATTTGGAACAGGCGGAGAGATGTTTTTCTGACAGATGTGGGAGGAATGAAATGAAGATAAATGGAACCTTGATGAATTACTACTTTCATTGTAAACGACAATGTTATTTGTGTGGTAATCGTTTGAATCTGGAAGATAACAGTGAACAGGTAAAAATTGGAAAAGCAATGCATGAAGAGAAAGCGTCAGAGGGAAAAAATACGGAAATTTCAATAGATAATATACGACTGGATAAGCTGACAAAAGAATATCTGACGGAGATAAAGAAATCAGATGCAGATGTAGAAGCAGCACGATGGCAGCTTTTGTATTATCTAAAAGTGTTGAAAGAAAAAGGAATTGTCAGAAAAGGAAGACTTGAGTTTATAGAAAAAAATAAGAGTGATAAAAAAGTGATTTATGTGGAACTTACAGAGGAAAATGAAAAACAACTGGAGGTTTATATACAGAAAATAGATGAACTTATCCAACAGGAAAAAGTTCCGGAATGTCTGGCCAAAACACAGCAATGTAAGAAATGTGCATATTATGAATATTGTTATATATAAAATCAGTACAGAAATCTAAAGATAAAAGTGTTTTTTAAACAAGGAAGGTGAAGATATGGGCAGTACAAGATACATTATGTCTATGGGAGAACTTACAAGAAAAGACAATTCTTTATGTTTTCGAAAAGATGGAAGAAATGTGTATATACCGATTGAAAATACAAGAGAAATTTATTGCCTGAATGAGGTGAGCATAAATACAAAATTGCTGGACTTTTTATCACAGAATCATGTGATGGTACATTTTTTCAATTATTATGGTGGATACAGTGGTACTTTTTATCCGAAAGATCAGTATTTAAGTGGAAGACTGATAGTAAAACAGGCAGAAAAATATAACATAGATCGAATGGATATAGCCCGTAAGATTGTCCGGGGAATTGGTATAAATATCTATGAAGTACTCTATCATTATTACAAACATGATAAAAAAGAGGTGAAAGAAACACTTGACTGGATTCGCACTGTATTTTTGAAACAGGTTATGACTGCGGAGAATGTGAAAGAACTGATGGCTTATGAAGGAGAAGTCTGGATACGATTTTATCATGATTTTCAATATTTTCTGCCGGAAGATTTTGTTATGAATAAAAGAGTAAAGCGTCCACCGGATAATCCTATGAATGCGTTGGTGTCTTTTGGAAATACGTTGCTGTATACCAAAACGATTGCAGCAATTTACCAGACACATTTGGACCAAAGAATAAGCTTTTTACATGAACCATCGGAAGGCAGATTCTCATTAAGTCTGGATTTGAGCGAAGTGTTTAAACCAGTTATTGTTTTCAGAACAATTTTTGACTTGGTCAATAATAGAAGACTGCAGGTTGAAAAGCATTTTGAAAAAAAGGTAAACTATTGTATTTTGAATGAAGAGGGACGGAAAATATTTATAGAAGCATTTGAAAATCGTCTGGAAAGTGTATTTCTTCATCCCAAATTGAAAAGAAAAGTTTCTTATCGTACTGCATTGAAACTGGATTGCTATAAGCTGATAAAAAATATTCTTGAAGGAAAAGAGTTTGTTCCATTTTCTCTTAAAGAAGGAATGTAAAAAGGATAGAAAGAAAAGAGTAACGGTATTAATGATTTCTGTGTTAAAAAACGGGGATTTCATGTATGAAAAAACAGTTGAATTATAATTATGCATTCTTATTTTATGACGTAGGAGAAAAAAGGGTACAGAAAGTATTTAAAATCTGTAAAAAATATTTATCTCATTTCCAAAAATCAGTTTTCAGAGGGGACATGACGCCATCAAAATTCATACAATTGAGAAATGAACTGAATCGAGTGATAGACAAGGAAGAAGATTTTGTGTGTATTATAAAATTGATGAATGATAATGTGTTTGGAGAAGAAGTACTTGGAAATGGAAAAAAAGATAATGGAGAAGATTTGATTTTGTAGTAAAAGAATTCTCCTGTCAGTGTGAAAACATGACAGGGGAATTCCCTAAGTAAGTTAAATGAAAAGTTATAAAAATTACCAGGCGGATTTTCATAAAAAAATGAAAAATATTGAAAATACGGGGGTATACCAGGTTTTGATTGAGTAAATAAAAAATGAGATGTCGGTTGGTAAAAATCTTGCAATCCTTTGTATTTTGCTGTATTATAAAAACTGTTAGAAGAAGAAAAGCCTATAAAACGAGGGATAAAGAGTAACATGAGATGTATTGAAACGGAAATTGCAGTTGAATCATATTTCCCTGTGGTTTAGATAAAGAGTAACATGAGATGTATTGAAACGACAGGATGTCCTGAAAGAAAAGAAGGACGAAAAGAGATAAAGAGTAACATGAGATGTATTGAAACTGCAGATATGGGATGGAATTGTAAACTTTTTTACCGATAAAGAGTAACATGAGATGTATTGAAACGGCAGCAGCAAAAGCATGGACAGCGATCAAAGGATTGATAAAGAGTAACATGAGATGTATTGAAACAAGAAATTGATAAGTTGCTGAAACTGGATCCTACGGATAAAGAGTAACATGAGATGTATTGAAACCAAAACGACCTTGTAAAATGCCGTATAAACGACTTTAGATAAAGAGTAACATGAGATGTATTGAAACTACTTTCAGCCGGGAGCTTTGCGGTTCCCGGCTTTCGATAAAGAGTAACATGAGATGTATTGAAACCTTTTTGTTTGTATAATCTGTATTCCTTGCAATTCGATAAAGAGTAACATGAGATGTATTGAAACGCTTCCACGACAGCAGAACCAACACCAGATACCTCGATAAAGAGTAACATGAGATGTATTGAAACAGGAACTTCTGAACAGATAACTTCTGTCTCTCTTTGGATAAAGAGTAACATGAGATGTATTGAAACTATTAAAATTATAAATGTAAACTATCCCCCGTTACGATAAAGAGTAACATGAGATGTATTGAAACCTTTTTATAAGTTGCTTTAAATATCTTGTAATCTGATAAAGAGTAACATGAGATGTATTGAAACTACAGAAAACGTCCATAAGGAGCCGCCGCCGCGCAGATAAAGAGTAACATGAGATGTATTGAAACCTCTGCTTAATTTCCGATCAACTCTGTGCATTTCGGATAAAGAGTAACATGAGATGTATTGAAACAGAATTTCACAAGTTCTGTTTCGCTGTTTTGATATGATAAAGAGTAACATGAGATGTATTGAAACTCACATTCCAGATGATCCATAGCCCAGTTCTTTGCCGATAAAGAGTAACATGAGATGTATTGAAACACCACTGTAATCTTCTGTCCGGTTGCCGCTGTGAGATAAAGAGTAACATGAGATGTATTGAAACGCATCATCCTCAAGTTCAAGTTCCAACGTCCCTTCGATAAAGAGTAACATGAGATGTATTGAAACGCTGCTCCAAGGTATTCATATACGTCCAGAATGTTGATAAAGAGTAACATGAGATGTATTGAAACTTTGCCATTTTAACGAACTCATTAGAGGCCTTTATGATAAAGAGTAACATGAGATGTATTGAAACGTGATAACATTTACCAGGCCGAAACGATCTTTCGGATAAAGAGTAACATGAGATGTATTGAAACTCATAAGTCATACGGATTTTCCAATATCCGTCAGAGATAAAGAGTAACATGAGATGTATTGAAACCAGGGTTCGTACATGGGATAATAGGAATTATTCCTGATAAAGAGTAACATGAGATGTATTGAAACTCCCCTGAATCATTCGTCCTTATTTGTCTGTTTAGATAAAGAGTAACATGAGATGTATTGAAACTCCGTGTACTGTTTTTTTATTTCTTCATCTGACATGATAAAGAGTAACATGAGATGTATTGAAACGTCCGGCACTCTATAACGAAGATGAACCGGCATTTAGATAAAGAGTAACATGAGATGTATTGAAACTCCATGTCGAAGTCTTTTACATGTCTGATAGGCAACGATAAAGAGTAACATGAGATGTATTGAAACTAATGAGCCAGGGCATTTCCGCGGCCCCTTGCACCGATAAAGAGTAACATGAGATGTATTGAAACCAGGAAGGAGAAAGGAGAAACAAGATGCAGAAGAAGATAAAGAGTAACATGAGGTGTATTGAAACTCAGCGTCTTCTGCTATTTTGACAAGAATACTTCCGATAAAGAGTAACATGAGATATATTGAAACAATATAAAATGTTGTATATAATGGAATTGCTCTGACAATAACAAATATCTAATCCACAACTCATTTATATCTGTTAACATATAGCAACATAAGTATGGAAAATAGAGATTAACATAAAATACAATGTATAATATGTATATAGAACCGAGACAAAAGGGAGGATCATGTATTGAATTCAGTCAAAAAAAAACTTCCAATAGGAATAGAAAATTTTGCAAAGCTTCAGGCGGAAGATTTCTACTATGTAGACAAAACGATGATTATCAAAGAACTTCTGGATAATTGGGCGGAGGTGAATCTGTTTACACGTCCGAGAAGATTTGGTAAAACACTGAATATGAGTATGCTGAAAGCATTCTTTGAATTAAACGGTGATAAGAACTGCTTTAAAGGAACAAGAATTTCCAGAGAAGTTTATCTTTGCGAACAATACATGGGAAAGTTCCCTGTGATTTTTATTTCCCTGAAGAGTATCAGCGCGCAAACTTATGAAAAAGCCTGTGATATGGCAATTCAGATTGTGAATGGCGAGGCGCGTAGATTCCAGTATTTACTGGAAAGTGAACGTTTGACAGAATATGATAAGGATGCGTTCAAATCATTGCTTCTGCCGGATATGAAGGAATCTGTTCTGTGCAGCAGTCTGAGGATTCTGTCAGAACTTCTGGAGAAACATCATGGTCAGAAAGTTATCTTATTGATTGATGAATATGATGTGCCTCTGGCGAAAGCATTTGAATTGGGATATTACAATTCAATGACTCTGCTGATCCGTAACTTGTTTGAAAATGCATTAAAAACAAATGACAGTCTGAAGTTTGCTGTGCTTACAGGCTGCATGCGTATCTCAAAGGAGAGTATTTTTACAGGATTAAATAATCTGAAAGTTTTGTCAGTGGCAGATGTACAGTTTGATGAATATTTTGGATTTACGGACAGTGATGTAAAGAATATATTGGAATATTATGAACTTTCTGAGCATTATGATGAAATAAAAATGTGGTATGACGGATATCGGTTTGGAAATGTAGAGGTTTACTGTCCCTGGGATGTGATAAATTATTGTGATGAATTGCGTATAAACAATATGGCGCAGCCACAGAATTACTGGTCTAATACTAGCAGTAATGAAGCGGTGAAACGCTTTATTCAGGAGACTGATAAGGGAACGGTCAGAAAGGAAATTGAGAAACTGATAGCAGGAGAAACAATTGTAAAGGAGATTCATCAGGAACTGACATATCAGGATATGTATGCTTCGATTGAAAACCTGTGGAGTGTTCTTTTTACTACGGGATATCTCACACAGACCGGAAGAAAAGATGCAAATACGTTCATGCTTACCATTCCTAATATGGAAATACGTAATATTTTTCTGACACAGATTATGGAATATTTTAAGAAAACTGTTTCTGAGAATGGAGAAGCACTTGAAAAATTCTGTAATGCACTAAAAGATGGAAATTCCGAAGTGGTAGAACAAAGTTTGAACAATTATCTGAAAAGGACCATCAGTATTCGGGATACCTTTGTAAAAAAACAGATGAAGGAGAATTTTTATCATGGGATTTTACTTGGAATTCTTGGATTTCAGCAGAACTGGAGTGTGTCATCAAATAAAGAATCAGGTGATGGATACAGTGATATTCTGATAGAAACAGAAGATCAGGAAACAGGAATCATTATAGAAATAAAATATGCCGAAACAGGGAATCTGGAAGCTGTCAGTGAAGACGCATTAAAACAGATAGAAGACAGACGATACGAGGATCAACTGCTGGAAGAGGGAGTAGAGCATATTTTGAAGTACGGTATTGCATTTTACAAAAAGAAATGCAAAGTAATAGTAGTCAAATAAAGGAATTCCAGAGCATCCTCCTGACAAGAGGTATACTCTGGAATCATGTTTTTGAAGGCTTGATTTATATAAGATTATTCCATCTCGTACAAAGAGGAGAATATTTTTAATGATCTTCCATGGATGTGCCAAGAATTTCCAGAGTATCAATATCCTTTGAGAGATATTCCAGGTATAACTGACCAAGACTACTTAAAGGTATTTGAGCAATAGTCAGGTAACCAATATGAAGCAGTCCGATATCATTTTCCAGAGACTTTGCGATAATATTTCCCATCCCCTTATGAAATGCATCTGCGTTACTGTTAGGAAGATCCGGACCAATACTGAAACAGTCTGTTTTTCGAACAAGAGCAATCTTTGTGCAGCGGTCACTGACATGGACATTTTTATTTAAAAGCTTGTAAAACAGCGGTTCTTCTGAAAAATGGGAAGTTTCCAATTCCTGGTCGTAAGTGACGAAAGGATATTTTTCCAGATCCTTTATAGAAAGGACAGGAAGAGAAGCCAGAGGATGACCAAAACGGAGAAACACATAATTTTTGACACTTTTGATTTCATGAAATTCAATATCATAAGAAGAAAATAAAGTCTGCATACTGCGCATATGAGGTTCGTGGATTGCTACAACTCCCAGTTCACTTTTTCTTCCGGATACGTCATGGATAACAGAATTAGTGTCGCATTCACGGATTGCAATATCATAGGTTGGAGAGTTAATTTCGGTTAAAAAGCTAGTAAAGGCCCGCACTGCAAATGGAAGATGCTGACAGGATACTGAAAAACGCATAGGCAGTGATTTCCTGGCATGGTAGCGCTGCTCAAGATACTGAGACTGTTCTACAATTTCTTTGGCATATTTAATAAAGTCTTCTCCATCGTAGGTAAGGGAAACGCCACGATTTGTCCGTTTAAAAATAGTAATCCCCAGATCAGATTCCAGCTCTTTTACAGCAGCAGAAAGTGTAGACTGAGAAACAAAAAGATTTTTTGCTGCTTTAGAAAATGAATGACTGTTGGAAATTTCCAGCATATATTTCAGATTTTGTAATGTCATAGATAAAAACTTCCTTTCTGTGAATTATGCTATCAGAAAAATTGATTGCTGGCAATAGAAATTATATAAATTAAAGTAAGAAATGTTTCTTGTAATCGATTAATCTGCATGATATAGTAGAACAGACAATTAAAGCAGAATATTTTATGGAATCCGGTCAAATGCCGGAGCGGTGCCGCCACTGTAGGATGGAGCATTCATAAGAATACACTGGAATTTCCGGGAAGTATATGAATGTGAAGAAGTCAAGCCAGGATACTTGGATATTTTGCCGGAACCCCGATTTAACGAGTCATTAAAAAGGGAGTGCAGCAGGTAAGTTTTTTGCGCCCTTTTTTGTGATGAAAAGGGTGTTTTTTATTTTACAGATAAGGAGATAAGGAATGAAAAAAAGATCAAAGTTTCTTGCCATGCTGCTTTCGACAGCAGTAGCTGTTTCCTCACTTACAGGAATCAGCGTATTTGCAGCTGACAAAACAGGAGAAGAGGAAACCAGAACAGTTGTAGACGCCACCGGAGCAGAAGTAGAAGTGCCTGCACATCCGAAGAGAATTGCAGTTCCAGCAATGGTTCTGCCAAATATAGTTTATGCATTACAGGGAAATGCAGAGAATATAGTATCTATTCCACCGGCAGCATATTCAGGATGGGAAATGTCTATTTTAAAAGATCTGGCTCCGGAACTGGAAGATGTAGATACTACAATGGTGAATGATGACTTTTCAGTAAATGTAGAGGCACTTGCAGATGCAGATATAGATTTAGTACTGAACTGGGATTCAGAGACTGACCAGGCAGAGCAGTTAAAGGCATTGGGAATTCCATGTGTGCTTGTATCTTCTGCAAAAGATATGGACGGTCTGAAAAATCTGGTTACTATGCTGGGAGATGCATTAAACTGTGAGGATCGCGCAAAACAGGCAACAGACTGGTATGATGAAACTATGGACTATTTCGACAGCAAGGCAGATGAGGTTGCTGCTTTATCAGAGGATGAAATGCCAAGAGTTCTTCATTTCCAGAGAGTACATGAGATGACCTGTTTTACAGGTGGGATTAATACTTATATTACAACACTTGAAGGTGGACAGAATTTCACACTTCCTGAAGACATTACAGAACCTTCAATGGAATCAATCCTGGAATATGATCCGGAGATTATTTTTATCAGTAATTTCGATGATGTAACTCCGGAAGATTTCTATGAGAACAAACTGGAAGGACAGGATTGGAGTAACGTGAGCGCTGTTAAAAATCATAAGGTTTATAAAGTTCCATGTGGATTATACCGTTGGGCTCCGCCGAATACATTTGAAAAACCACTTTATATGAAATGGACAGCATCCATTGTACAGCCGGAGATTTTCTCTGATTATGATATCAGAACAGAAATCAGCGATTTCTATAAAGATTATTATGGATATGAGCTCAGTGATGAGCAGTTGGACAGCCTTCTGAGACTGGATTTAAATGAATAAACAGAAAAGAGACAATTACATTGAAGGATAACAAAAAACATAAGAAAGCAGAGTATGGAATACTGATTACCGGACTGATTATACTGTTGGCAGCTACATCTGTCATTGCGTTGTGTGCAGGTCAGTACAGTGTTTCTGTTCCGGAAGTGATCAAGATACTTGCATCCCGATTTGTAAATGTGACAAAGACATGGAGCAACACGGCAGAAGGCGTAGTATTTACACTACGCCTTCCGCGTATGATAGGAGCAGTGTTGGTTGGTAGTGCATTATCCTTATCAGGAGCTGCTTATCAGGGAGTGTTTAAGAATCCGCTGGTTGCACCGGATCTCCTGGGTGTTTCTTCTGGTGCATGTGTAGGTGCATCAGTGGCAATTTTGTTACATTTAAATTCATTTGGTGTGCAGGCAATGGCATTTGTGGCGGGGATTTTGGCGGTTGGACTTACTTTATTTATTCCGCGCCTGATAAAGAATACGAATATGACGATGTTGGTATTGTCAGGAATTATTGTCAAAGGAATCATGGATTCTGTAATGGGAATCATTAAATATGTTGCAGATCCGGAGACAGAACTGCAGTCTATTACTTACTGGCAGCTGGGCAGTCTGACGAAGGTATTGCCAAGAGATTTGTTTACTGTAGGGCCGGTGATCATTGCAGCATCTGTAATTATTTTTCTTCTCAGATGGAGGATAAATATTCTTTCTCTGGGAGACAGAGAAGCAAAAACGCTGGGCGTTTCAGTTACAGTTGTTCGAAATTTTATTATAATCTGTGCGACATTACTGACTGCATCTGCAGTATGTATCAGTGGAACGATTGGATGGATCGGACTTGTGATTCCACATTTTGCACGAATGCTCACAGGTCCGGATAATACGAAAGCGATTCCTGCCAGTATTTTAATAGGAGCTATTTTTATGGTAGCAATTGATACTCTGGCAAGAGCTTTGACAAGTGTAGAACTTCCGCTGAGTATCCTGACCGGAATTATTGGTGCACCATTTTATATTATTATACTTGCCAGACAAAGGATGAAATTATCATGATATTAGACGTACAGGATTTATCATTTCGATATAGTAAAAATGCGAAACCTATTTTTCATAATGTAAATCTCCAGATGGAAAAGGGAGAAATTCTCACAATTCTTGGCGCCAATGGTGCAGGAAAATCAACGCTTTTAAATTGTCTGGCAAATATTTTGGAACCTTATTCCGGAAAGATTCTGGTAAATGGAGCCTCTATTCATGATATGAGTCTGAAAAAAGCTGCACAGCTGATTGGTTATGTACCGCAGAACCATGCTCCGGTATATGACTATTCAGTGAGAGATTTTATAGTAATGGGAAGGGCTCCGCATCTGGGAATGCTGGAAAAGCCATCGGAAAATGACTATGCGATCGTGGATGAAGTTATACGGGAACTGGGAATTGAAAAGCTTGCTGATAAAGCATATACACAGATCAGCGGCGGAGAACGACAGCAGGCACTGATCGGACGTGCTATTGCACAGCAGCCGGAGATTATTATGTTTGATGAACCGACCAATCATCTTGATTATGGAAATCAGCTCCGTATGGTCCATAAGATAAAAAATCTTTCTAAGAAAGACTATACGGTTATTATGACAACCCATATGCCAGATCATGCAATGATGATAGGCGGAAAAACAGCTATTCTTGGCAGGGATGGAACATTGAAAGTAGGAAAGACAGAAGAAATTATTACAGAAAAGAAACTTGAGGAACTTTATCAGGTAAAAACCCGAATTGTATATATTCCAGAAGTTGGAAGAAAGGTTTGTGTGGTAGCAGAACAATGAAAACCAGAAGAGTTGCTTTTTATGGTAAAGGTGGGATTGGGAAATCAACGATTGCTTCTAATGTATCTGCATTACTGGCTATGCAGGGGAAAAAGGTTCTGCATATAGGATGTGACCCCAAGGCAGATTCTACCAGACTTTTGTGTAAAGAACGGATAAAAACAGTTCTTGAGGTACTTGAAGAAAAAGATTATCCGGAGAGAGAGGATCTGGTGTACAGATCAGAATCCGGTGTCTGGTGTGTGGAATCCGGTGGTCCGGAAGCTGGAAACGGATGTGCAGGTATGGGAATCATTACTGCCATGAAAGAACTGGAACGTATCGGAGTGCTTGAGGAAGACTGGGATGTAATTATTTATGATGTTCTGGGAGATGTGGTATGTGGCGGATTTTCCGTGCCAATGAGACAGGGATATGTAGATAGAGTTTATATTGTATCTTCTGCGGATTTTATGTCTTTATATGCTGCAAATAATATATTAAAAGGTGTTGTGAGCTATTCAGATGAAAGAAATCTGCTGGGAGGCTTTGTATTTAATCATATTCGCGAGCAGGAAGAAGAATGTATAGCAGAGGAGTTTACAAACCGGGTCAAAGGAAGAATGGCAGCAATTATCAGAGAAAGTAAAGAACTGAAGTTGGCTGATTTCAGAAAAGAGATTTATACTCAGAATATGTCAGCTTCAGACAGTGAAAATTGGAAAGCGTTTTGCAGACTTTCAGAAGATATATGCAGGACAGATGAGAGAAGCGTAAGCAGATCACAAAATAAAGCAGAGGAAGCACTTCCTATTCCATTAAATGTAGATGAGATAGAAAAATTTGGTATGGAACTAAGCAGGAAATTGGAGAAATTATGAGAGGCTTTGAAATTGAGAGAACATTGGATGAGGATACCTGTTCAATGGAAACGCTACCGGAAAAAATTCTGAAAGTCCCGGGAATCGCACTTGTAGCAGCCGGCACTCCTGCGTGTCTGATAGGCCTGTATGATTCAGCGGCAAGAATCAATTCATTGGATCGTTTATTTCTTTGTCAAATATCTTCTGTAGAGTACAGTCTGGGAAAACAGGGAAAGAAAATATGGGAGGCAGTAGAGCTGGCAGCAAATACAGAAGGAATTAGAGGAGTGATTATATATTCTTCCTGTATGGAAGTTCTGACAATGTGGGATTTTCAAAGAGAAAAAAAGAAAATTCAATGTAAAGTACCAGTGGAAATTCTGTACAGAGGACCACTTGTAAAAAGACTGGCTACACCATTAGAAGAATTGAAAATGATTTTTGACAGATGGAATATTGAAATTGATGAGTTAAATGAAAAGAAGTCTCATAGTCTGGAAAGTATGGAATCAGAGGAATCGTTATGTAAAAAAATAAATACAAACAGAAATATGCATGCAGTCAAACCATCTGAAATTCAAGAACCCTATTTTATACAGGAAATCAGGAATCTTGCACATAAAGAATGTGATATCTTACTATTTACCCCGGGCGGCTGCACCAGCTCTCTGAAACGTTTGCCAATCAATAACCTGAAAAATGTATGGAACACAAGATTTACTGACTATGTTCTAAGTCAGGGAAACATTATTCAGATTTCAAAGGAAATAGAACAAAAATTTCCACAAAAGAGACCGCTTTACCTGTTGGAAGCAGCAATACCAAGATTTACAGGAATTAATTTGGATAAGATTGCAGATAATCTCAGAAAGGCAGGAAAGGAAGTTTATTATATTCCGGAAGACAAATACAGATAAAATAGAAATCTCTTTGACGGGAGTTAAGAAAGCTGACTTGGTTATGAGCAAGTAGCGAAGCGGATTGCGAATATCCGTTTGACTAGAGGGTGTAGAGGATGATGTGCTGTAGAAGCAGCAGAACCATTGAGGGATAGTTGTCCAATGGTTCTGCTTTTTACTGTCTGTATTGATGAAGTTGCTTAATGTAACTGGAACACAACAGTTTCGTAAGGTTTGAGTACAAGTGTTCCAATTCCGTATTCAACCTCATTTTCTCCGTAATTGGAAACGATTATTGGAGTGTTGCACGGTAATTCAATATCTTCAGCGCCATAATGGAATTTCTGCATGGATGCAGAGAAATTATGCACTGCCAGCCATGTTTCATCCTGATAACTTCTGGTATAGGCAATTACCGGACCATCTTCCGGGCAGCAGAGTTTGAAATCTCCATGAGCCATTACCGGATGTTTCTTACGCAGTGCGATGAGATTCTGGTAGAATCTGAAAACAGAACAGTCATCATTCATCTGGCTTTCTGCGTTAATGAGTTTGTAGTTTGGATTGACACCCAGCCACGGAGTATGCTCAGAAAATCCGCCGTTTGGACTGTCGTTCCACTGCATAGGCGTTCTTGCATTATCACGGCTGATACTTCTGGATTCTGCCAGTGCTTCTTCAGGAGAAGCTCCCTGTTCGATCATGGTTTTATAATAATTGCGGGTATCAATGTCATCGTAATCATCGATAGACGGGAAGGCAACATTGGTCATTCCCAATTCTTCACCCTGGAAAACAAAGGGGGTACCGGGAAGTGTGTGCAGATAACATGCCAGCATTTTTGCAGATTCTGACCAGAATTCTCTGTCATTTCCGTAAAGGGAAACCTGACGCGGTTTGTCGTGATTACTTAAAAATCTTGCCCACCATCCATCTTTTTTCAGGATTTCATAATCTTTCTTAAGATCACGTTTCATTTTCTCTGGTGACCATGTCTGGATTTCAACAATCGGAGGGACAAATGGAATAGCCATGTTAAATTCTTTGCTTGCTGCGCTGGAATAGTTGATGGCATCCTGTTCATTGTTGATATTAACTTCTCCTACACTCATCAGATTGTCGGGAGTCATTGTTTCTGCAACCATTTCACGGATGTAGCGGTGGGTTCCCTCCAGATTTACACACGCTACAGTACCAATGGGTTCATTCATATCTGCACGTCCGTCCAGTCCTTTGTCAAGATAACTGATGGCATCAATGCGATATCCGTCAACACCTTTCTCATTCCAGAAACGGATAATATCAAAAATTTTCTCTTTAGTTTCCGGATTATCCCAGTTCAGATCCGGTTGTTCTTTAGCAAAGAAATGGAGATAGTATTGTCCACGTTCAGGAACATATTCCCAGGCACTTCCGCCAAATACGGACATCCAGCAGTTGGGTGCGCCTCCGTCCGGTGCAGGATCACGCCAGATATAGTAATCACTGTAAGGATTATTGCGGGATTTCTTTGATTCCCGGAACCATTTATGTTTATCTGAAGAATGGTTCAGGACCAGATCCATGATAATGGCGATGCCTCGTTCATGTGCACCGTCGCGGAAAGCATCCCAGTCTTCCATAGTTCCGAATTCTTCCATGATCGCGAAGTAATCAGAAATATCGTAACCGTTATCCACATTCGGAGAAGCATAGACAGGAGACATCCATACTGCATTGATGCCAAGCTCCTTCAGATAATCCAGCTTCTCAATCATTCCCTTCAGATCACCGATTCCATCATTGTTGCCATCTTTAAAACTTCTTGGGTAAATCTGGTAGATCACCAGATCTTTATACCAGTCTTTTTTGTGTTTCATATGTACATCCTTTCGTCTTTTTGCATAAATAAACTCTGAAATTATTATATTGTATTGTGCAAAAAAACGCAATGAAGAAAACGAGATTATTTTTGATAATAGTAACACACGTGTTACTGTTCACATTCCACTATCCCGCGAGGTGTTTTGGCATGAATATGCCAAAATCCCGAGACATACAA
>ERZ773103.921-NODE-921-length-33032-cov-5.726476_pt1 | contig 33032 bp, 29 predicted proteins | sample MGYA00511118_ERZ773103 | MGnify/ENA primary metagenome ERZ773103 (study PRJEB29015, sample SAMEA2737821) | human gut metagenome | biome: human gut; feature: human-associated habitat; material: faeces | place: China | collected 2012 ... | reverse complement strand
GGGTCTTGCCGTCGTTGGCGGACGCGTACGCGAACGCGTTGTTGATCATGCCGACTTGGGGGCCGTTGCCGTGTGACACGATGACGTTGGTGCCCTCCTCGACCATGTCGACGATGTTCTTGGCGGTGTCCTTCACCAGCTGGAGCTGCTCCTGGGGCGTGTTGCCCAGGGCGTTGCCGCCCAGCGCGATGACGACGGACTTACCTTCACCCTTCTGATAAGGCATGCGATGCTCTCTTTCTCTCGGGCGCGCCCAACGCGCGCCGCAGGGACGGGAGGTGAGGAAAAAGCGGAGCGGCCCCTGGCGAAAGGACCGCTCCGTGGCCCGCCGACCTCCGCCGGTGCGCACCGGTTGGCCGGAGGACGGACAGGCCTTCTGGAAAATGCCTTGACGAAAAAGCCGGGGTTGCCACGGCCGGAGACTGTCAGGCAGAGGATAATCAATCGCAGAACGCTCGCGGCACCGGCGGGACGATCCGCCCCGCCGGCCGCGAGGTCGCCGGAACAGCCTACTTGCCGGCCGGCTCCTGCTGGGTGATGCAGTGGATGTTGCCGCCGCCGAAGACCACCTGGTCGGTCTTCACGCCCACGGCCTTGTACGCGCCCTCGCCCCACGCCTCGTCGAACGCGGCCTGGATCTGCTGGACGGCCAGCGCGTCGTTCTCGTCGCCGTACTGCGGCACGATGACGCCGCCGTTGACGATGAGGAAGTTCATGTACGACGCGATCAGCGGCTCGTCGGCCACGCGCGGCTCGGCGTACTCCTCGGTGTCGATGGAGTCGCAGGACGCCTGGTCCATGTACAGCGGCTTCACGGGCATGCAGAGCTTGGTCACCTCGAGCTTGCGGCCCTTGGCGTCCACGGCGTTGGACAGCGTCTCGTAAGCGGCATGACACTCGTTGTAGAACGGGTAGTCCGGGTCGTCGGACCAGATGCACAGCACCTTGCCGGGAGCGACGATCTGGGCGACATCGTCGATGTGGCCGTTCGTCTCCTCGGGGTCGATGCCGTCCTTGACCCAGATGACCTTCTCCACGCCCAGGTACTTCTTCAGCTGCTCGTCGCAGTACGCGCGCAGCTCCTCGGACCAGGGCTCGTAGTCGGTGACGGACGCGTTGCGGCCGGGATCGAGCAGGCACATGTCGGTGGTGATGACCGTGCCCTCGCCGTCCACGTGGATGGAGCCGCCCTCGAGGATGAAGCTTTCGGGGCGATAGCGACGGCAGCCGCTCATCTCGGCCATCTTGAGGGCGATCTGCTCGTCTTTGTCCCACGGGAAGTACAGGCCGTTCTCGAAGCCGCCGTAGGCGTTGAAGTGCCAATGCACGGCGCGCTTGTCGCCCTCGTCGTTGACCACCCAGGTGGCGCCGGTGTCGCGCACCCACGCGTCGTCGGTGGTCATCTCGACGACGGTGACGTTCTCGTCGTCCTCGAACACGGCCTTGGCGTTGGCGTAGTCCACCTGGTTCACGCACATGGTGACGGGCTCGAACTCGGCGATAGCGCGCGCCACGTCGGCGTACTGCTTCTGAGCCGGCTTCGCGCCCCAGGCCCACGTGTCGGTGCGGTGCGGCCACGCCATCCAGATGCGGGTCTGCGGCTCGAACTCGCCGGGCATGCGGTAGCCGTCGGCCTTCGGGGTGGAAACGCTCTCGTGAATCGTCTTCATAATGCACACCTTTCTGTTTTGGTTTGCAGTACTTGCTTCAAGCGTTGTTTGTTACTCTGCTGGCGCCGCGCCGGATCCTTCCCTAAAGGACTAGCTTCGCGTCGCGACTCCGCTCAGGATGACAGCCGGGATGACGACCTGCGCGGCGCCAGCTTGGTTCTTGCTTACGCGACCGGCACCGCTTCGGGTTCCGCGTCGCCCTTCGCCTCGGGAGCCTCGGCCTCTTCGGCGGCTTCCTCAGCCAAGCGCTCGGCGGCCAAGGCGGGCGTCAGGCCCTTGTACTCTTCCGTGCGGCCGCGCTTCGACCAGATGCGCACCACTTCGCCCAGCACCACGAACACGATGACGCCGACGAGCATGGGGATCTTCGAAAGCTCTTCCTCCGAGCCGTTCAGCGGCACGATGGTGGCGATGATGGCCAGCACCAGCTCGATGGCGGGAATGGCCAGCATCACGTACATGAGCTTGCCCTTGAAGGGGAACGTGAACACGCGCTTGCGGTTCGGGTCCACCTTGCGCATCTTCAAAAACGCCGGGAACATCGGAATGTAGCTGATCAGCAGGAACACGACGTTCATCGAGAACAGCATCCAGAAGATGCCCTCGGAGATGGCCGGAATCGGGATCAGCTGCAGCATGAGGGCCAGCGAAGCCACCACGCCGTTCACGATAGCCGCGCCGGTGGGCATCTCGGTCTTCGCGTTCTCATGCGAGAACACCTTCGGCATGTTGCCGTGCTTGGCGGCGTAGTCGGCCACGAAGTTCACGCCGAACGACCAGGAGGCCATGTTCGCGAACAGGGTGACCAGGAAGATGATGCAGATGAGCATGAAGATGGGAGACGCCTCGCCCACCATGGTCATCACGGCGTAGATCATGCCGAAGTCCGGGTCGATCTGGTCGGCCGGGATGGCCGCGCCGATGCCGAACGAGCAGAACAGGTAGATGGCGCCGATGGCCAGGCCGCCCAGCACGATGGCCTTGGGGATGTCCTTCGAGGGGTTCTTCATGGCGCCGGCGAAGGTGCAGATGACCTCGAAGCCCATGAAGTTGAACAGGATGATGGACAAGTACGTCAGCGCGTTGGTGTTGGTGAGGTCGGGCATGAACGTGGCCGGCGACATGTCGCTGGCGAAGCCGTTGTTCACGGCGTACCAGATGCCGAGGCCGCCCACGGACACCGCGATGAGCACCTTGAGGACGGCGCCTCCGTTGAGGATCCAAGCGGAGTCCGACACCTTCGAGAAGCTCATGAACACGACGATCCACACGAACGCCAGCTCGATGAGCAGCACGGGAGCCAGCTCGAACTCCACGCCGAACACCATCCCCAGGATGTCGGGGAACAGCGTGGCCAGAGAGGCGATCCACAGCGGGAAGTTGATCCAGTAGTACCACGCCACGCGGCTGCCCCAGCGGTCGCCGAACGCCTCGCGGATCCAGTCGTACAGGCCGCCGTCGGAATCGTAGGTGGTTCCCAGCTCGGCGACGACCATGCCGTAGGGAAGCAGAAACGTGATGATGAGGAAGATCCACCAGAAGAACTGCTGGTTGCCGATGGCGGCAGCGGGGGCGGCGGCCTCGGCCACGAACACCACGCAGATCACGGACAGAATAACGCTGATGAATGAGAACTTCTTGACTTTATTACCCATTGGTTGTCCCCTTTCAGGGGTTCAGCCCCACCGGGCCGCGTCAGCTAACGTCGCGGGCCCGGCCCGGTGGAGCGTTCGATCAGTGCAGGCATCCTGGAGAAGGCCGTCCCCCTCCAGGATGCGCAATCCCCAACTAGGCGATCTTGTTGAGCATCGCGTTCATGCGAGCCTCGGCGGCGTCGGCGACGGCGGCATCCTCCTTCGTCTTCGGGCAGAGGTAGGCCAGGATGGCGCGGATGGAGTGCTTGCGGTTCTCGGCCTCGACCCAGCACAGGCTGCGCTCGGGATGGTCCATGACCTCGTCGGTCACTTCCTCGCCGCGGGTGGCCGGCAGGCAGTGCATGAACTTGGAGTCCGGGCCGGCGAAGTCCATCATCTCCATGGTCACCTGGTACTTGGGGTAGAAGATGTCCATGTAGCTCTCGCCGCCCTCTTCCTCGTCGTACAGGCCGTACCACACGTCGGTGTAGACGAAGTCGGCGCCCTTGATGCACTCGATGTCGTCGGACACGGTGACGGTGCCGCCGGACACCTTGCAGTTCTCCTCGGCGATGGCCATGATGTCCACGTCGGAGTCGACCACGAGGCCGCCGTCGGTCACCTGCTTGCCCTTGGGGCCGAAGTGCACGAAGTCCATGCCCATCTTCGAGGCGATGAACATGAGGGAGACGCACACCTGCGTGGCGTCGCCGATGAAGGCGAGCTTGCAGTCCTCGATCTTCTTGCCCTCGGGCAGGTTCTCGATCATGGTCAAGAGGTCGCCCAGCTCCTGCGTGGGATGGTTGAAGTCGGACATGCCGTTGATGACCGGCGCGGCGGAGTGCTTCGCCAGGTTCACCACGTCGGGGTGGCGGTTCACGCGGGCCATGAGGATGTCGACGAGCGAGCCCATGACGCGGGCGGTGTCCTCGAGGGACTCGTGGCCGCCCAGCTGGATGGTGCCCGGGCCGAAGAACTGCGCATGGCCGCCCAGGTCGGTCATGGCCGTCTCGAAGGAGATGCGGGTGCGGGTGGACACCTGCTGGAAGATCATGCCGAGCGTCTGGTTCTTGAGGATCAGCGGGTAGCGGCCGCCCTCCTTGATCATAGCCTTCATGGACTGCGCCAGCTCGATCATGTCGAGCAGCTCTTCCTTGGTGAAGTCGTTGGTGTCGATGTAGTCCTTCACTGCCATGGTTCCTCCTATGGAATCGGTGGTCCGCGACATGCCGTCGGCAGCCGCATCTCTTGGCGCCCACTATGCGACCGGCACCCCGCGTTGTGAAGGAATAATGAAGATTATTTTCACGAAAAGAAATCTATAACCGAAATAATCCCCCGTAACCCATCCTCTGAACAGGCACTATAGTCTCAGTTTACAAAAGCTCTACAACCCCGATACGACTCGCTAAACCCACGAGGTAGAATGGCCGCATGAAGAACGGCCGACCCGCAAACGGGAAAGCGAGGGGGACTAAACCTTGGAGATCGCCTTCTACTTCTACACGATCCTCGTCATGCTCGTCTGTATCGCGGCGGGAACGATCTCCCTTTCCGCGTACTTCGTCTGCCGTAAACGAAGCCATCTGTACATGGTGGCGTTCTTCCTGTTCTACTTCCTCGATCTGGCGCTCATTTTCCAGAACGAATACCTCGGACAGAACACCGAGTTCCCCCTCGAAGTGTTCTACGCCATCGACCAGCCGGCCCTGAGGATATTCTTCGCCCTCGGCATCTTGGAAGCCCTGTGGCTGATCGCCTTGGATTTCCTCGGCGAGAAACGGATGTCGATGCGCATCGCTCCAGCCGTGGGCTTCGTCGTGCTCAGCACCGTCGTGATCGTCGCCCTGCCCGAAGGGCAGTACAAGCAATGGCTGTTCTACAGCATGCGCCAGGTGTTCCTGCTGTGGTGCCTCGGCTACGTGCTCATGCGCTACCGCACCACCAAAAGCGAGATCGAGAAGACGAGACTGCGCCGTCACGAGCCTTTGTTCCTGATCACGTTGGTGCTGACCATGTGCATCATCCTGGAAGACACGTTCATGATGCTAGTGTGGGACCCCACGTCGGTCTCTATGCTGCCCCTCTACATATCCGAGCGCAACTTCTCCGAGAACTTCCTCATGCTGGCGTTCGCGTTCTTCAGCCTGCGCGAAGCCGGAGCCACGTTGCGGCTGCGGTTCAAGGAGCCGCCCGCATCCGAGAACCCCGAGGTGCGACGGCAGATCGACGACCTGCTGCCCGCGTACTGCGAACGCCACGGCATGACCGCACGCGAGCGGGAGATCCTCGCCCTCGTGCTGCAGGGCAAGGACAATCAGAACATCGCGAGCGAGCTGCAGCTGGCGCTGGGAACCGTGAAGGCGCACGTGCACAACATCCTGAAGAAGACCGACCACGCAAGCCGCCAGGACCTCACCCGCGACTTCTGGAAAGAGTGACCACGAGACAGAGGGACGAGGAGGCATCGTGAACGAGATCTGGTTCTGCTACACCATGCTGTTCATACTGATGTGCCTGTTCTCGGCCAGCATGTCGCTGTCGGCCTATTTCGTGTCGCATCGCACCACGTACCTGGGCATCATGGCGTTCTTCATCGCGTTCTGCTTGGAGACATCGCTCATCTTCCTGGACGAGTACTCCTACTTGAAGCCCGACACGCTGGCCGAGATCGTGACCTTCCCCTTCCTGCATCCGTGGATCAAGCTGGCGTTCTCCACGCTGTTCATCATGAGCGTGTGGTGGGTGGTGCTGGAATACGTCGAGCGCCGCACCTGGCTGCGCATCGCCGTGCCGTGCGGGGCATGCGTGCTCGTGCAGGCGGCGGTCGTGGTGGCGGTGCAGGACTCGAGGCTGAGCCAGTGGATCTTCTACGGCGTGCGCGACCTGTGCGTCGCTTCGGCGCTCGGCTACGGCTTCTGGACGTACCGGCGAGGAGCCGACGAGACGCTGCGGCAGCACCTGCTGCGCATGCGCAAGCCCTTCATCGCGTTCGCCGTGCTGATCGCCCTCGTGTTCGCCGAGGATTCGCTCATGATGTACTACCTTGCGCCGCAGATCACCGACCTGTCGTTCACGTACCACCTCAGCGAGCGCAACATGTGCGAGAACGTGGCGGTCATCTTCTGCGCGGTTCTGGCCATCCGCTCGGCCGCCGACACGCTGTCCATCCGCTTCCTCGAACCGCCCACGGGCGCCACGACGAAGGTGCAGCAGCGCGCCCACACGCAGTTGGCGCGCTACGCCGACCGCCATGCGCTCACGCCGCGCGAGCGCGACGTGCTGGCGCTGCTGCTGGAAGGCAAGGACAACCAGAACATCGCGAGCGCGCTCACGCTGTCGCTGGGCACGGTGAAGGCGCACGTGCACAACATCTACCGCAAGGCCAACGTCAGCTCGCGCCAGCAGCTGCTGCAAAGCTTCTGGAAAGAAGATTGAAGCAGCTCCTGGTCAAACGAGCACTAACCCCTTCTAAACCCGCAGCGGGGCAATCCAACCCCTTATAAACTTTCCCTCTTCCGCACGGCGGGCGTATGGTCGTTTGCAGACGGGGCGGCTGCAAGGGAGCCGCCCGAACGCAAGGGGCGGCCGCCCGGTCGCCCGGGGAGGCGGCAAAACGCCGCAGACCAAGGATCGGGAAAGGAGGGCAGCGCTGATGGCAGAAGACGCAACCGCCGTCGCGGTCACCGACGAGGACCGCGAGTTAGCCACGAAGCCCGTGCACGGCCTGTTCGTCAAGTACTCGCTCATCACGCTCATCGGCATGGCCGCGCAGGCCGTCATGGTTATCCTCGAGGGGGTGATCATCGGCAACGGCCTGGGATCGTTCGGCTTGGCCGTGGTGGGCATCATCATGCCGCTCGAGCTGCTGAACCTGGCGCTGGGCGGATCGCTGGGCATGGGCGTGGCCACCGTCGCGGGCAACCGTCTGGGCGCCGGCGACATGGCGGGCGCGCGCAAGGCGTTCGGCCAGGGCTTCTGGCTTTCCACGTACCTCATCCTGGCCGTCTCGGCGCTCATCTTCATCTTCGCGCCGCAGATCGCCCTGATGCTGGGCGCCACGCCCGACCTCGTGGACGGCGTGGTCACGTTCATGCGCATCTTCGTGTGCTTCTACCCGTTCTGCATCCTCGGCCAGATGATGTCGTCGGTGCTGCGCGTCGACGAGAAACCGGGGCTGGCCACCGCCGCCATGTTCGGATCGGCCGTGCTGGCCATCGTGTGGCTGTACTGCTCCATCTTCCTGGCGAACATGGGCGTTGCGGGCGCGGCCGTGTACTACGGCCTGTCCATCGGCCTCTGGTTCGTCGCGGTGTTCTATTTCGTCTTCAGCAAGCACACGAAGTTCAAGATCGCCTTCTCCGACATGAAGCTTGAGGGCAAGCTGTGCAAGGAGATCCTGACCATCGGGCTGCCCACGTTCCTCGTGCAGGCCGCCAGCCTTCTGTACACCATCGTCATCAACAACTATCTGGGCGTGCTGGGCGGCGATCTGGAGATAGGCGCCTTCGCCATCCTGAACGGCTACCTGGTGTACATCCTCAACATGATGTGGCTGTGCTCCACCTACGGCGTGCAGCCCCTGGCTAGCGTGAACAACGGCGCCAAGCGCCCCGATCGCCTGAAGACGCTCATCCGCGCGTCGCTGGTGGACACCGCCGCCGCCATCGCCGTGGTGTCGGCGCTGTTCATCCTGTGCGCCGTGCCCATCTGCACCATCTTCTGCGGAGACGAGCCCGACCTCATCGCGCTGGCCGCCGCCAACACGCTGCCGCTCTGCCTGCTGGCCTGCCTGGGCTCTGCCTCGAACGTGATGTCGGCCTACTTCCAGGCCGTGGACAAGGTGGTCATCGCCACGGTGCTGGGCATGAGCCGTTATCTCCTGTTCACCGTCCCCTGCATTATCATCATGTCGTCGTTCATGGGCATCACCGGCGTATGGTGGGCGCAGCCGGTGGCCGACGTGCTGTGCTTCGCGTTCACCATGGTGTTCGTGGTGCGCGAGCTGCGCCGCCTGGGCTCGCTGCGCGTCGAACGCACCGTCGATTCGTCCGATCTGTCGAAGGAAGGAGCCGTCGCATGAAGCCGGCCGATCTGATCTTGAACAGCACCCGCATCTTCACCGCCGAACCGGGCGTCGACGCTACCATGGACGGCAGCATCGCCATCGAGGGCGGACGCATCGCCTTCGTCGGGCCGCGCGAGGAAGCCGCCGCCTATGCGGGCCCCGGCACCGAGACCGTCGACTTGGGCGACGCGTTCGTCTGCCCCGGATTCCACGACTCGCACCTGCACTTCTTCCCCTCGGCCATGGACCGCTCGCCCTACGTGGTGTTCTGCGAGGGCACGTGCCCGGAGGACTGCGTCGAAGCGCTCAAGCAGGTGGAGGATGCCCGGCCGGCCGACGAGTTCATGCTGTCGTACGGCTGGTACCACCCGCTGTGGGACGACCCCGTGCTGCCGAACAAGGACATCCTCGACGCCGCCTACCCCGACCGTCCCGTGTGCCTGCAGTCGGGCGACTCGCACACGCTGTGGGTGAACTCGAAGGGCCTCGAGAAGTTCGGCATCACGAAGGACTCGATCCCGCCCGCCGGCGGCGTCTACCAGAAGGACGAAAACGGCGAGCTGACGGGGATCATCCAGGAAACGGCGGCCACCGCGCTCATCCCCACCATGCTCGAATTCAGCGAGGAGGAAACGAACGCCGGCATCCGGCAGTTCCTGGCCGACCTCAACGCCGAGGGCATCACCAGCGTGTGCGACGTGTCGCTTCTGGCCGTACCCGGCGGCGACTTCGTGCGCGACGACGTGTACCGCGCGCTGCACGAGCGCGGCGACCTCACCGTGCGCATCAACATGTTCCCCACCGCGCTGGAGGATCTGACTCGCGCCCGGAAGTTGCGCGACGAGTTCGCCGACAACGACCTGCTGCGCTCTCCCGGCCTCAAGCAGTTCTTCGACGGCGTGTCGTCCACCCACACCGCCTGGCTTTCCGAGCCGTACTCCAACGCGGCGCACGAGGGCGAATGCGGCGCGCCGGTGACCGACCCCGAGCGCATGCGCACCATCGTGCTGGGCGCGGCCGAGGAGGGCTTCGCCGTGCGCATCCACACCATCGGCGACAAGGCCATCCACACCGCGCTCGACATCTTCGAGGAGGCGCGCGAGAAGTTCGGCGCGCCGAACGGCCAGAACGGCTTGGAGCACCTCGAGAACTTCCTGCCGGGCGACATCGAGCGGCTGGCCGAGCTGGACGTGTGCGCCAACTGCCAGCCGCCCCACACGGTGCTCGACCCGAACGGCATCGAGCGCGACCTGGGGCCGGAGCGCGCCAAGCTGATGTGGCCGTACAAGAGCTACCTCGACGCCGGCGTGAAGTTCTCCTTCGGCACCGACTCGCCCGTGGTGGACATCAACTCGCGCGAGGTCATCTACGACGCCGTGACGCGCCAGAGCCCGGCCACCGGCGAGCCCGCAGGCGGCTGGCAGCCGCACGAGAAGATCCCCGCCGCCGACGCCGTCCGCGCCTACACGCTGGGCAGCGCCATCGCCGCGGGACGCGACGACGAGGTGGGATCGCTGACGGCCGGCAAGCTGGCCGACCTCGCCGTGCTCGACACCGACCTCGTCACCTGCGCCCCGGAGGACATCCTCGGCGCGAAGGTGCTTGCCACCTACCTGGACGGCAAGAAGGTGTACGAAGCCTAACCAGACCCATCCCCTTCCATGTTTGGTGCCCCCGGCGCGGAACCGGGGGCACCGCAGGGACGCATCTTCGCCCCTAAAACACGGAAAAGGGGCCTGTAGCGTGTTTTAGGGGCGAAGATGCGTCCCCGGACTGCGGACGACATGCGCGCGCCGTTCCCGTTGCTCCCTCGGCATCCCGTAACCTTCGCGCTACCCGGCTAATCCCATATAATCCCGCACTCCGGCGAAACGCGACCGGTATAATCCCCCGCTCGCGTCGGCTTCGCGGTAAGGTCGTCACGACGGAAACCGCCACCAGGCTCAAGGAGGCCGACGGCAATGGACGAGCTGCTCATCGAACCCGAACCCACCGAACGCGAGCTGCGCACCGCTCCCATCAAGCCGCTGTTCGCCCGCTACGCCGCCATCACGTTCGCCGGTATGCTGGCGCAGATGGTGATGGTGGTGCTGGAGGGCCTCATCATCGGCAACGGCCTGGGACCGCTCGGCCTGGCCGCCGTCACCGTCATCCTTCCGCTGGAGCTGCTGAACCTGGCGCTGGGCGGGGCGCTGGGCATGGGCACCGCCGCCGCAGCCGGCCAGCGCCTGGGCAGCGGCGACACGGCGGGCGCGCAGAAGGTGTTCAACCAGGGGTTCTGGCTGGCCGCCTACCTGCTAGTGGCGCTTTCCGCGGTCATCGCCCTGCTCGCGCCGCAGATAGCCACGCTTTTGGGCGCCACGCCCGACATCCACGAGGACGTGACGGCGTTCATCCGCCTGCTCATGTGCTTCTACCCGTTCTGCACGCTGGGGCAGCTGCTGTGCTCGCTGTTGCGCACCGACGAGAAGCCTTCGCTGGCCTCGGCGCTTGCCGTCATCGCCTCCGCCACGTCGCTGCTATGGCTGTATCTGTGCGTGTACGTGCTCGACCTGGGCTTCGCCGCCGCGGGCGCGTACTACGGCATGAGCACGGGGCTGTGGTTCCTCGCCATTCTGTACTTCCAGCTCAACAAGCAGTCCACCTTCAAGCTGACGTTCGGAGGCATGAAGCTGGATCCTGCGATATGCCGCGCGATCCTCTGGCAGGGCTTGCCGCTGTTCCTGGTGCAGGCAGCCAGCCTCGTGTACACCATCGCGATCAACAACTATCTGGGATCGCTGGGCGGCGATGCCGACCTCGCCGCGTTCGCCGTGATCAACGGCTACGTCGTCTACCTGCTGGACATGCTGTGCCTCAGCGCCACCTACGGCCTGCAGCCTATCGCCAGCTTCAACCGCGGCGCGCGCCACTTCGAGCGCCTGCACGAGCTGGTGAAGGCCAGCCTGGGCGGGACGTTCGCCATCCTGGCCGTCGTGTGCGGGCTGGTCATCGCGTTCGCCGCGCCCATCTCGACGTTCTTCATCGGCGACGACCCCCAGCTGATCGAGCTGACCGCCTCGCACTTCCTGCCGCTGCTGGTGTGCGCGCCGTTCGGGTTCCTGGCGCAGGTGGCCTCGGCGTACTTCCAGGCCGTGGGACAGGAGCGCATCTCCATTCTGCTGGGAGTGTGCCGCTACCTGCTGTTCGCCATCCCCATGATCGTGGTGCTGGCGGCCGTCGAGGGCCTGACCGGCGTCTGGTGGTCGCAGCCCCCCGCCGATCTCATGGCCGCCGCCCTGGCCGTGGCGCTGGCCGCGCGGGAATGCGGGAAGCTGAGGCGGGCGGGGGCAGCGCAAACAAAACCCGCACCCGAATCCGAACCGCTGCTCGAAGCGGAGTAAGAACCTCTCACGATGCGGGCGTCGTCTCGCCTTCGGCGCCCGCATCGTACACAATGTCGAGCACCTCCTGACGAGAGCTTACGCCCATGTTGAGCCGCTCCCGCTTGTCACGATTAGCATCGGTTTGTCGGGTTGCGGTTTGAACGTGGGGTGCCTGTTTTTGGCACAAATTTGCGGGTAGGGGAATTTGGTTCGGATTGCGGACGATTTCGACCTGGGGTTTCTTGTTTTTCACCCCTATCGTACATGCGAAACAGCGCCGAATCGTTCCCCTACCCGTTATTTTGTGCCAGAATTTCGACTCGCGCGTTCACGATGGAGAAGCGCGTGGCCCGCGCGTCGACGGGCCGCACGCTTTCGGCGCTTACGCCACGATCAGGGTGCCGGACTCGCCCTCGATGGCTTCGGCGGCGTTCTCGAGGCTGGTGATGATGGCCTTGCCCTCGGGGTAGGCTTGCAGGTACGCGATGCAGGCCTCCACCTTCGGCAGCATGGAGCCGGGAGCGAACTGGCCTTCCTCGATATACTGCGCGGCCTCGGCCACGGTCAGCACGTCGAGGTCCTGCTGGTCCGGCGTGTTGAAGTTGATGGCCACCTTCGGCACCGCGGTGAGGATGACCAGCATGTCGGCCTTGAAGTCGGCCGCCAGCTTGGCGCTGGAGCGGTCTTTGTCGATGACGGCCGGCACGCCGCGATACCCGCCGTCCTCCTCGACGACGGGCACGCCGCCGCCTCCTGTGGACACCACGAGGTAGCCGTCGTCCACGAGATCCTTGATGGCATCGAACTCCACGATGCGCACCGGCGCGGGAGAAGCCACCACCTGGCGCCAGCCGCGGCCGGCGTCCTCCTTGAACGTGGCGCCCGTCTCGTTCGCAAGACGCACGGCCTCGTCTTCAGTAAGAAACGCGCCCACGGGCTTCGTGGGATCCTGGAACGCGGGGTCGTTCGCGTCGACCACCGTCTGGGTAATGAGCGCCACCGACGAGCGCATGATGTCGCGACGCTTGAGCTCGTTCAGGATGGCCTGGGACAGCTGGTAGCCGATGTATCCCTGGCTCATGGCGCCGCACTCGGGCAGCGGCATGGCCGGCGTCTTGCCGTCATGGGCGTTCGCGTAGTCGAACGCGTTTTGGATCATGCCGACCTGCGGCCCGTTGCCATGGGACACGACGACGTTCACGCCCTCGCCCACCATGTCGACGATGTGCGAGGCGGTGTTCTTCACCAGCTCGAGCTGCTCTTGCGGCGTGTTGCCCAAGGCGTTGCCGCCGAGGGCGATGACCACGGTCTGGCCGGGTCCTTTCTGATAGGACATGGGAAATCCTTTCTGATTGGGGCTTCGGACTTTACACGCCAGCCGGCTGCTGCTGGGTGATGCAGTGGATGTTGCCGCCGCCGTACACCACTTCGCGCGTGGGCACGCCCACGACTTCGCGTTCGGGGAACATCTGCTGCACCTGCTGCAACGCCATCTCGTCGTATTCGTCGTCGTACTGGGGCACCAGCACGAAATCGTTGCCGATGAGGAAGTTCATGTACGAGGCGATGCACACGTCCTCGGTGGTGCGCGGGATGGTGCCCTCCACCACGTCGATGGCGTCCACTTCCTCCTGCGTCATGTAGACCGGCTCCTTCGGCATGGTCAGCTTGTGCACCTTGAGCGCCCGCCCCTTGGCGTCGGTGGCGTTCGACAGCGTCTCGTAGGCGGCGTGCGCGGCTTCGTAGAACGGGTTGTCCTCGTCGTCGGTCCAGATGCAGGCCACCTCGCCCGGGCGCACGAAGCAGGCCACGTCGTCGATGTGCCCGTTCGTCTCCTCGGGGTCTATGCCGTCCTTGATCCAGATCACCTTGTCGACGCCCAGGTACTCGCACAGGTAGTTCTCGATTTGCTCCTTCGAGAGCTCGGGGTTGCGCCCCTCGGACAAGAGGCACATCTCCGTGGTCATCACGGTGCCTTCGCCGTCCACGTGGATGGAGCCGCCCTCCAGCACGAACGAGTCCGGGCGGTAGCGGTCCACGCCGGCGAGGTCGGCCACCTTCAGGCCCACGAGCGCGTCCTGGTCCCACGGGAAGTACAGGCCGTCCACCAGCCCGCCCCATGCGTTGAAGTGCCAGTGCACCGCGCGCACGTCGCCGTCGTCGTTCACCACGAACGTGGGGCCGCAGTCGCGGATCCACGAGTCGTCGCTAGTCATCTCCACAACCAGGATGTTCTCCTCGCCCGCCAGCACGTAGTGCGCGGCGGCGTAGTCCTCGGGGTTCACGCCCACGATGACCGGCTCGAACTGGGCGATGCCGCGCGCCACGTCGGCGTACGCCTTCTGCGCGGGCTTCGCGCCGTCGCGCCAGTTGTCGGGACGATGCGGCCACAGCATCCAGATGCACTCCTGCGGCTCGAATTCGCCGGGCATGCGGTAGCCGTCTTTCTTCGGGGTCGATTCGTTCTCGTAAATCGTATCCATAGGTACGTCCTTTCGGGGTTGGTTGTCATCCTTGATGAAAACCGAGCTGAAGCGCCATCCGGGTTGTCATCCTGAGCGAAGCGCGTCAGCGCGCAGTCGAAGGATCCCGTTTGGCGGCAGCAGGAAGGTTTACGGCTGGCGCCGCACGGGATCCTTCGACTCCGGCGGCTTCGCCGCCTACGCTCAGGATGACATCGGCTACGCTCCGCTCAGGATGACAGGGGTCGCTTTACACCAGATCGCGCGGTTCGCGGCCGATGAGCAGGTCCTCTTCCACGGCGATCTTCTCGGATTCGGGCATCTCCTCGTAGCCGTGCGCCACGTCGAACTCGAACGGATCGCCGCTCGAGCCCATGCCGCCGTAATCGTCCTTGCGCCCGCGCGCCGACCAGATGCGCACGATCTCGCCCAGGATGACGAACGCGATCACGCCGATGAGCATGGGAATCTTGCCCATCTCGTCGGGCGAGCCGTTCAGCGGCACGATGGTGGCGATGATGGCCAGCACCAGCAGGATCACCGGCACCCACGCCACCACCAGCGCCACGCCGTGGCCGCCCGGCACCTTGAACACGCGGTTCGCCGCAGGGTCGATTTTGCGCAGCTTCAAAAACGCGGGGAACATGGGAATGTAGCTGATCAGTAGGAACACGATGTTCATGGAGAAGAAGATCCAGAAGAAGCTGTCGAAGCCCGCCAGCTCCATCACGGGCGACAGCAGCACCAGCACGCTGGCCACCACGCCGTTGACGATGGCGGCACCGGTGGGCATCTGGTTCTTCTTGCTCTCGTGCGCGAACACCTTCGGCATGTTCTTCTTGCGCGCCGCGTGCTCGGCCACGAAGTTCACGCCGAACGACCAGCTGACCATGTTGCCGAACAACGTGATGAGGAACACGATGCCCACCACGATGAACAGCACGCTGCCCACGCCCGCCATGATGCCCACGGCGTCCATGATGCCGGAGTCCAGCGAGATGTCCATGGCCGGGATGGCGGCGCCGATGCCGAACGAGCTGAACAGGTACAGCGCCGCGATGGCGATGCCGCCCGCGATGATGGCGCGGGGAATCTGCTTGTTCGGGTTCTCCATCGAGCCCACGTACGTGGTGATGACCTCGAAGCCCATGAAGTTGAACAGGATGATGGACAAGTACGTCAGGCTGTTCGAGTCGAGCGCCGGCAGGAACGTCTCGGGCGCCATGTCGTTCGCGAAGCCGAAGTTCACGGCGTACCAAATGCCGAGGCCGCCCACCACCAGCGCGATGCCCACCTTGAGCACGGCGGCCAGGTTGAGGATCCACGCCGAGTCCGACACCTTCGAGAAGCTGAGGAACACGACGATCCAGATGAACGCCAGCTCGATGGCCAGCGAGGGCACCAGCCCTATTTCCATGCCGGTGATCATCGAGATGGTCTCGGGGAACAGGAAAGCGAGCGACGCCATCCACAGCGGGAAGTTGATCCAGTAGTACCAGCTCACGCGGCTGCCCCACTTGTCGCCGAACGCGCGGCGAACCCAGTCGTACAGGCCGCCCTCGTCGTCGTAGGTGGTGCCCAGCTCGCTGACCACCAAGCCGTACGGCAGCAGAAACGCGATGATGAGGAAGATCCACCAGAAGAACTGCGAGTTGCCGATGGCGGCCGCAGGAGCCGCCGCCTCGGCCACGAACACGACGGTGATGACCGACAGGATCGCATCGACCAACCGGAATTTCTTATTCTTTGCCATAAGGAGCCTCTTTCAAATCAGTCGGACCCTTACTTGATCGCTTGCTTGCCGAGGCCTTCCAGCAGGTAGTTCAGCTGGTCGTGGGCTTCTCCGGCTTCGGTCTGGTCGGTTTCGGCCTGCTTGCAGAAGTACGCCAGCAAGCCGCGGATGGAGTGCTTGCGGTTCTCGGCCTCGTCCCAGCAGATGGACTGCGAGCCGTCGATCACCGCGTCGGTCACTTCCTCGCCGCGCGAGGCGGGCAGGCAGTGCATGAACTTGGCGTCCGGGGCAGCCATGGCCATAAGCTCCTCGGTGACCTGGTACGTCGGGTAGAAGATGGCCATGCGCTCGTCCTTCGACAGCTCCTTGTCGTACAGGCCGTACCACACGTCGGTGTACACGAAGTCGGCGTCCTTCATGGCCTCCTCGCGGTTGTCGGTGACGCTGACGCTGCCGCCCGACACCTCGCAGTTCTTACGACCGATCTCCAGCAGGTCCTCGCGAATCTGATGGCCCTCGGGGCCGTACTGCACGAAGGTCATGCCCATCTTCGAGGTGATGAACATCTCCGACACGCACACCTGGGTGGCATCGCCCACGAACACCATCTTGCAGTTCTCGATGCGCTTGCCCTCGGGCAGATGCTCGATCATGGTGAGGAGGTCGCCCATCTCCTGGGTGGGATGGTTGTAGTCGGACATGCCGTTGATCACGGGGATCGTCGCGTACTTCGCCAGCTCGACGAGGTCCTCGTGGCGGTCGACGCGCGCTTCGAGAACGTCCAGCAGGCGGCTCATGACGCGGGCCGAGTCCTCGATGGTCTCGTGACCGCCCAGCTGGATGGTGCCGGGCGCGTAGAACTGGCCCGTGCCGCCGAGGTCGGCCATGGCGCCCTCGAACGACAGGCGCGTGCGGGTGGACACCTGCTGGAAGATCATGCCCAGCGTCTTATGTTTCAGCAGCTCGGGGTAGTACCCGGCCTTCACGCAGCGCTTGAGCACGCGCGACAGCTCGATCATGTCGAGCAGCTGGTCCTTCGTGAAATCGTTGGTATCGAGAAAATCCTTGACGGTCATCGAAAAGCCTCCTTCGAAAGCGAACTGAACGGGCAGCCCGTCGTCGCGGCAGCGCCAGCGCGATGCGGCGAAGACAAACCGGCGCGACCGGATTGCAGTACGGCCGCGCCTTGCCCTCAGTTGTAACCCGAATCGCCGAAGCGCTCGACAAGGCTTGCGGGTCGTGCGAGAATCGAAGACGAACCGAAACCGAATCGCAAAAGGATGCCCTATGAACCTGCCCGGACTCGTCACCGTTCAACCCGACCGAACCGAGGAGCTCGATGCGCTCGCCCGCATGGTGGGCACGTGCTTCCTCGAGGAGATGTGGTACGTCACCTGGCTCGAAGCGCTCGACGAGCTGGGCATCGGACGCGATCGCAAGCTGGAGATCACGCGCGCCGTCATCCGGTCGGACTACGAGGTCACCGCACCGTACCAGTGCGTGTACGCGCTGCCCGACCGAGCGGGGGCCGCGAACGTCTACCTGCGCAGCGAGCTGGGCGACGTCGACTGGACCGAGCTCGAGGAGGAATCGGGCGCGCTTCTGGCCGAGGTGCTCACCGACGAAGAGATCGACGTGCTGGGACCGCGCATCGAGGCGATGGACCCCATCTCCTCCACGAGCTGGCCGCTCGAGCGTGCGGCGGCCGACGAGGATTTCATCTACTTCATCTCGGCCGGCGTGGATCCCGAGAAGCGCGGCAGCGGAGCATTCCGCCGTCTGTTCACGCCGTTTCTGGAATACGCCGACGAGCACGGGCTGGCCTGCTACCTCGATTGCTACACCGAACGGCTCGAGCAGCTGTACGGCCACTTCGGCTTCGAGACGGTGGAGCGCCGCAGCATCGACGCCTTCCCCATCGAAGAGCGCCTGATGGTCCGCCGGGCGCGGTAGGCGCGAGCGAAGGAGAGTTCCTGGTGAAGTCGAGCGAGATAGCGAAGCTGGCGGGGGTGTCGGTGCGCACGCTGCGCCATTATCACGCCATCGACCTGCTGCCCGAGCCGCCGCGCGGCGAGAACGGCTACCGCGACTACGGCGCAGGGGACCTCGTGCGCCTGCTGCGCATCAAGCGGCTGTCGTCGCTAGGGTTCTCGCTGTCGCGCATTTCGGAGGTGCTCGACGAAATGGACGCTCATCTGGCCGAAGCAGCCGGCCCGAACGCCGACGAGGCGCTCGATGAGCTCGACCGCGAACTGGCGCTGCAGATCGAGCGTCTGCAGGAGCAACGCCGCACCATCGCCCTGCTGAAGCGCGAGCAGTTGGACCCCGACTTGCCGGTGCGGTTCGCCCGCGCGGCCAAGGCGCTATTTGCTGCAGAACACTTTAATGACGGGGAGCGCCAGGCGATGCTCATCATGGGGCACCTCTATGACGAAGGGGAGGTCGCCGAGCTCGAGCGAGTGACTGCAGCACTCAGCGAGAAGGGACTCATCGATAAGATACGGGCTCTCCAAGCGCGTTACGACGAACTGCGCCCCGATGCAACGACGGAGGACATAGATCGCCTTGTCAAGGAGTCGCTTGAACTGCTTGACCCCGTTATGGACTGCTTCGAGCCGGTCAACTGGGAGGATGAGGCCGACTTCGAGAATTCAACCGCATGGAGCCCTATACAAGAGCTCCTCCGCAAAGACCTTTCGCCCACAGAGATTGTTGCCGAAGATCGCATCATGGAAGAGCTGAAGGCGCGCATCCTTGAGCGAATCCCCTCCATATCTTCGTCACAGGACGCTTGACCCCGACGCAGCGTCGTAGTTTTTACTCCTTTCTAGCAACGATTGTCATCCTGAGCGAAGCGCCGCAGGCGCGCAGTCGAAGGAACTCGCCAGAAAGGATCCCCCTCATGTTCGGCCGCACCTCCATCCGTTTCCTCGTATCGAACGCGCTTTCCCTGCTGGGAAACTCCATCGCAGCCGTCGCGCTTCCGCTCATCTTGCTGGCTACCACCGGCGATGCGCTGGCCGCCGGCACGCTGGCGCTCATCTGCGCCGTCCCCCAGATGGCCATCGGCATCGTGGGCGGTGCGGCGCTCGACCGCTTCAACCGCCGCACCATATCCATCGCCTCCGACCTCGTATCCGCCGCCAGCGTCGCGCTCATCCCCGTGGTGGACATGGTATGGGGGCTGAACTTCTGGTGGTTCGTCGCACTGGGCCTGCTGGGAGCCGTGGGCGACATCCCCGGCATGACCGCGCGCGACGCGCTGCTGCCAGCCGTCACCAAACACGACGACGTGGACCTCCAACGGTTCATGGGGTTGTCGCAGTCGCTCGATTCGCTGGTCACCATCGTAGGGCCCGCGTTGGCGGCGCTGTCCATCGGCCTGGTCGGCGGCGTGCCGTCGCTGTGGTTCACGGCCGCCCTCTCGTTCTCGGCAGCGCTTGCCACCGCCACCATCCCGCGCCGCGTGGGCGCGGTGCGATCGGGTGCCCCTGCGAACGAAGGCGACGCGACCGCGCAGCGGGGCGTCGTGCCATCGGCCGTTGGCGCGCTGCGCACCGGCATCCGCGTGCTGTTCCGCACCGACGGCGTGCTGACGGTCTCCACCCTGCTCACGTTCGGCATCGTCATGGTCATGGGATCGTTCCAGGGCCTCGTCCTGCCCGTGTTCTTCACGGACAGCGGCCGTCCCGAGCTGCTGGGCTACGTGCTGTCGACCATGTCGCTGGGCCTGCTGGCAAGCTCGCTCGCCTATGCCGTGTTCGCTCCGCGTCTGTCGCGTCGGACATGGTACGTGCTGTCGATGTTCGGCATGCTGTTGGGCGTGGCTATTCTGGGCGCGTTGCCTCCCTATCCGTTCATGCTGCTGGGCGCGCTCGTGCTGGGCGTGAGCGCCGGACCCGCGTCGGCGCTGCTGGGCTTCTTCATGCTCGATCGCATTCCCGAAGCGTCGCGCGGCAGCGCGCTGGGCACGCAGAACTCGCTTCTGCTGGCGGCGGCGCCCGTTGCCGTGTTCGCCACCTCGGTAGGCGTCAGCGCACTGGGCACCTCGGTGGCCGCCGTCGTGCTCGTAGGCTGCTGGATGGCCATCACGGCCTTCGCCCTGGTCGCGCGCGGCATGCGCAACCTCGACGACGCCGCGCCCGACCTGAAGCGGGAGGAGGGCGCCCTCGAGGAGGCGCGACTCGATTCGTAAGCGTCCTCCTCGCCATTTCAGCCCGATTGCGTGCAAGTCGCACCTTTCCAACGGCCGTGCAGCCGCCCGAACGGCACCCGCTTCTCGCTCCTATCATAGCGGGAAAAACCACTCGGGCGCAGCGCGTCCGGCACGAAAGGAGCGCCATCATGGCACAAACCGCATTGGTCACCGGCGCGACGAGCGGCATCGGAGAGGCCCTCTGCCTGCTGTTCGCCAGCGACGACTTCGATCTGGTCACCGTCGCACGCGACAAGGAAGCCCTGGAAAAGCAGGCCGACGAGCTGCGCAGGCTCGACATCGACGTGCTGCCCATCGCCTGCGACCTCTCCGACCCCGATGCAGCGCGCACCATATTCAAGCGCGTCCAGGAGGCGGGCAAGGAGATCGAGATCCTCGTCAACGACGCGGGCTACAGCCCCGCCGGCCAGTTCTCCGACCTGCCCATCGCCGACATCCGCTCGATGATCCAGGTCAGCGTCACCAGCCTCGCCGAGCTGACCAGCGTGTTCCTGCATCCCATGCTGGAGCGCGGCCACGGCCGCATCCTCAACATGAGCTCGATGATGGCGAAAACGCCGTGCCCCTACAACGCGCTGTACGGCGCGGCGAAGGTGTTCGTGCTGTCGTTCTCAACCGCGCTGGCGCGCGAGCTCAAGCACACCGGCGTGTCGGTGACCACCGTCTGCCCCGGCGCCACGCGCACGAACTTCCCGAAGAACGCCGGCATCGAGGACGCGCCCGCGTGGAAGTACTTCTCCATGGATACCGACGAGACGGCCATCCGCGTGTACCGCGCGCTCATGCGCGGCGAGCGCTGCGCCGTGACGGGCTGGTACAACAAAGTGGGTTCGATCTCGGTGCGGCTCATGCCCATGGGCATGCAGCTGCTGGCCGGCGAGTGGCTGATGGGCGCGCGCAAGCATCCGCTCGACCACGAGGGAACCGAAGAGGGCTCGCACGAGGAGCATCCGCACGGCCGGAAGCAGGGTCAAGCCGGGACGCAGGCCTGCGGATGCGGCCATGCGCACGATCACGGGGCCGGTCACGAAGACGGGCATCCTCGCGGACGCGAGGACGATCAGGCTCGGAGGCACGACCACCATCAGCACGGCCAGCGCGAACACGGCGGCATGGGCGGCACCGCGCCTGTCTGCCGCATCAGCTGGGATCGCTGGTAGTTCCTTTCAGAAGCGGCCGGGGCAGGCTTGCTCCGGCCGCTTCCGCTTCACGGCCGCTGCCAGGCGGTGGAGCCTATCTCGCCCAGGCGGAAATCCGACCCGTCGTAGGAGATGCGCGTGACGCTGGCGTTCGGTATCTTCACCGGATCGTTCACGCGCTCCGGGTCGATGAGGTACACGAGCGTGCGCACGACGAACGAATGCGTCACCACCAGCACGTTGCCGCCGCCGCGCTTCAGCCCATCATCCCCGGCCTCGCGGAAGAACCCGCGCAGGCGCCGTTCGATGGCATCGAAGCGCTCGGCGCGGCCAGAGCAATCCGCATCCGCCAGCACGTCGGCCACCTCGGGCAGCCGCCGATTGTGCTCCTCGAACGACAGCGGCGCGCCGAACCCCGCGTCGAGCGTGGCGTGCAGCAACTCGCCCGGCTCGCCCTCGAGGTCGCCGTAGCACCACTCGCGCAGACGCATATCGTCGTAGGGGCCGAACGGCACCCCGCTCCCCCGCGCGCGCAGCAGCTCGTCGAGCGTGTGCACGGCGCGGCCGCTGTCGCTCGAGTACGCCGCGGAGAAGTCCACTTCGGCCAGCCCGCGGCCCAGCGACTGCGCGGCGCGCACGCCCTCGTCCGTGAGCGGCGTGTCGCACCAGCCCTGCACCTTGCCCATGACGTTGAACAGCGTCTGCCCGTGACGCACGACGTAGAACGTCATCTCGCCGGAACGGCGCTCCCCCGCCTCCATCAGACGACCTTGCAGACGTCGACCCAGGTGCAGGGCGCGGCGCAGCGTTCCAGCTCGTCGGGTGCCAGGCGCACGGCGCTCGCGGCGTTGCCCGCCGCCGGATACACGGTGTCGAAGCGCCGCAGCGATTCGTCGAGGAACACGTCCACACCTTCGTTGAGCGCGAACGGGCACACGCCGCCCACGCCGTGGCCTATCAGCGGCTCGGCCTCGTCGGCGGCGAGCATCTTCGCCTTGCAACCGAACCGCGCCTTGTACTTGGGGTTGTCGATGCGCGCATCTCCCGCGGCCACCACGAGCGCGACGCGGTCGCCCACGTGGAACGACAGCGTCTTCGCGATGCGCGCCGGCTCGCAGCCCACGGCCTGCGCGGCAAGCTCGACGGTGGCGCTCGACGTCTCGAACTCCAGCACGCGCTCCTCCATGCCCCGCTCGCGCAGAAACGCCTTCACCTTGTCGATAGCCATCGTCGCCTCGCTTTCCGGATAGGTTGCAGCTTCCAGTATAGCGCCGCATCCCGAATCGAAGAAGCCGACGACCGGATACCGCGATCCCAGTTCGGAAGCAGGCTGGGCGATGTCATCCTGAGCGGAGCTACCCCTACTCCCCCTCGAACTTCGCTAGGAACGCCTGGGTGCGCTGGTGCTGGGGGTTGTTGATCAGCTGCTCGGCCGGGCCTTCCTCCACGATAACGCCGCCGTCCATGAACACGATATGGTCGGCCACGTCGCGCGCGAAGTTCATCTCGTGCGTCACGATGACCATCGTCATGTTCTCGGCCGCCAGATCGCGGATGACCTTCAGCACGTCCTTCGTCAGCTCGGGGTCGAGCGCGCTCGTGGGCTCGTCGAAGAACAGCACGTCGGGGTCGAGCGCGAGCGCGCGGGCGATGGCCACGCGCTGCTGCTGGCCGCCCGACAGCTCGCAGGGCACCATGTCTTCTTTGCCCGCGAGGCCCATCTTCGCCAGCAGGCCGCGCGCCGCCGCCAGCACCTCGTCCTTCGGGCGCTTCTGCACGTGGAGGGGCGCGTCGGTGATGTTCTTCAGCACCGAGTAGTGCGGGAACAGGTTGAAGTTCTGGAACACCAGGCCGAAGCGGGTCTTCGCTTCCTTGAGCACGGCCTTTGGCGCATAGGCCGCCGCGCCCGCGCCGTCGCTTTCGGCAACCACAAGGTCGCCGTAGGCCAAGCGCCCCGCGTCGAGCGTCTCCAGCAGCGTCATGCAGCGCAGCAGCGTCGACTTGCCGCCGCCCGACGGTCCGATGACGGCCACCACCTCGCCCGGCTGCACCTTGAGCGAGATGTCCTTGAGCACCGGCGTCCCGCCGAAGCTTTTCTGCGCATGCTCGAGCAGCACGACGGGTTGTTCGTTGGTCATGACGTCGCTCCTAATCATGGTAGTAGTTCAGCCGCTTCTCGACGCGGGTGAGGATGATTTCCACGATAAAGTTGAACACCCAGTAGATCACGCCCGCGATGACGTAGGGAAGCATGCTCACCTGCGAGGCGGCGATGGCCTTCGCCTGGCTGAACATCTCCATGATGCCCAGCACGAACGCGAGCGAGGTGTCCTTCACCAGCGTGATGATCTCGTTGCTCATGGCGGGCAGGATGCGCTTGACCACCTGGGGCAGCACGATCTTCATGAACGTCTGGAACCGCGAGTAGCCCAGCACCTCGGCCGCCTCGTACTGCCCGCGCGGGATAGACTGGATGCCGCCGCGGTAGATCTCGCCGAAGTAGGCCGCGTAGTTGATGATGAAGCCGATGGAGCACGCCCAGTACTTCCAATCGTTGCCCATCTGCAGGCCGAACAGGTAGTACGGGCCGAACATGAGCGCCATGAGCTGCAGCATGAGGGGCGTGCCGCGCATCACCGAGATGTAGAAGCGCGTAACGAGCGCGACCGGCTTGAACCGGCTCATGCGCCCGAACGCCACCAGCACGCCCAACGGCAGCGAGCCGATGAGCGTGGTGACGAATATCTGCAAAGTGAACGCCAAGCCCGAGAGCAGAAGCTCCATCATGGTAGCGAATTCCATGTTCGGCCTTTCTCAAACATAACAGGTTCAGTAACGTCAGCGAGGGCCGTTCCCGTGCCGAAGATTCGGGGGATCGCGGAGGCGAAGCGTACTGCGGTACGCGAGCTTCCGGGATCGCGCGAAGATTCGGTGCGCGAACGGCCCGCAGCGTCGAGCAGGTCCGCCGGCCGTCAGGCCGGCGGAACCTTACAGCACCCAGTTGTCGTAGGTGATGCCCTGGTCGGCGTACTTGTCGCACAGCTGCTTGACGGTGCCGTCCTCGTCAAGCGCCTTGAGGGCGTCGGTCACCTGCTTGGCCAGCTCGGTGTCGCCCTTCTTGAAGCCCACCGCGTAGTTCTCGGGAGCCAGCACACCCAGCTTCACGTACGTGTCGGGCTTGGCCGCCATCTGGTAGCTGGCGATGGACAGGTCGCATGCCACGGCGTCCACCATGCCGGACTCAAGCTGCATGAACGCGTTGTTGTAGTCGCCGATGGTCTGCAGCTCCTTGAACGTGTCGGCCAGCGCCTTCTGACCCTTCTCGTCCTCCAGCACGTGCAGCGCCGCCGAATCGACCTGCGTCAGCACCGTCTTGCCGGCCAGATCCTCAAGCTTCTTCGCGTCGCTGTCCTTCTTCACGACCACCACCTGCTCGTTGTACATGTACGGCTCAGAGAACGTGTAGTCGTTCTCGCGGTTCTCCATGGTGAAGCCGTTCCAGATGCAGTTGATGGTGCCGCTGCCGATGAGCGCGTCCTTCGCGTCCCAGTCGATAGGCTCGAGCTTCAGCTCCCAGCCCATCTTCTCGCACACGGCTTTGGCAAGCTCCAGGTCGAAGCCGGTGAACTGGCCATCGTCGCCCACGTAGCCGTACGGCGGATACCCCTGGTCGAAACCCACCGCCAGCGTGAACGAGCCGTCCGTGGCCGCGCTGTCGGCGCTCTGCGCATCTCCGCGGCCGGAGCAACCGGCCAGCATCACCGCAGACAGCGCCAACGTGGCGACAGCCGCCGCGAGCGCTACGAGTTTCTTCTTCATCGCATCTCCCATCATCCTCAAGTCCGGCCGATGCGCTCCCTTCCCTGGTGGCGCCTTCGCTTCGGCCGCTTTTCTACTTTACTGTACTAAAGCGCGGGGACAGTATAGCACAGCCGCCGAAAAGCGGAACCCCCTGCGATCGGGAACCGGCGACGGACGGCGCAAGCGGAGCGAGCGCGAGCCGGCAGCTGCCCCGAAGAGCAAGCGCCACGACGGACATCACATCGAGGCGGCTCCGAGGTGAGGGCGCAATGGCGGCCCGGCTCGCCATTGCGCCATGGCGCTTTCCGTATCGCCCCGCCTTTCCCCACGAAGCTGTTGGCAGAGATTGCGCGCTATGAACGATTTGCCGAGCATACAGAAAAAGGCGAGCTGGGAGTTTCTCGAACCATTCCCGAAAAGATGCCCTGAAATCGTGCATACCATACGATCTGTGCCAGAGCGCTTTCCGGAATGCGCCTGCTTCATGCGGAACCGGTGCGAGCGCGGCGCCCCGCAACGGCCCGCGCTCAGCGAGCCAACAGCGCGCGGAGGCTCGCAACTTGAACGGGCGTCAGGCGCAGCGCGTCACGCACGTATGCCGGAAACCCGCCGACGCACCCCTCGACTTCGTCGAAGAACGCACGCAAGTACGTCGGCCGCGCCTCTAAAAACGACGCCAGCACCGCGCGCTCGTCATCCGACATCCCCTGCGACAACTGAGCCGTCTCGTGAGCCGCCGTCTCGGCGTTCGCCTCGTTGGTGGCCAGGTACGCAGCCATTATGTCGTCTTCGGGGCATCCGGCTATGCGTTGCAGCACGGCGCACAGCACGCCCGTGCGATCTTTGCCGTGCTCGCAGTGCACGAGGGCAGGCAGGCGTTCCGCGGCCATCGTGCGCAGAACGGTTCCCATAAGGGGAAACTCGCGCGCATAACGCCGGTAATTGCAGATCATGCGCTCTTCCGGACGGCCGTACTCGCCGATGACGCCGGCCACCAGACGGCGAGACGCGTCCGAACGTCCACGATCGGTGGAAGGTTCGAATGCGAGCGTTTTAGCGCCGACGATACGCGGTTCGGGACTGGACGCCACCTCCCAACGGTTACGCAGGTCGTAGATAGAGCGAACGCCCAAACCGCCCACGACGAACGCCGCCTCGTGCTCGGTGATGCGCGAAAGCGAAGCCGACCGGAACAGGCGCGCGCCCTCAAGCGGCCCCCCGTCGATGGCGCGCAAGCGGATGCCGCCGAACGACGCGACGCCCGGCGCGCCCGCGCCCGCAGGCGCGCCCGCCCTCGCGTCCGTCACGACTCTACCTCGAAAGCGTATTCCGCGACGATATCCGATACCGTGCCGTCGCCGTCGACCGCGCGCACCTTCAGCAGATAGCGGCCGGGCCGTTCCGGACGATACACGAAATGCCAGTTCACGCCTTTGTCGATGACCGCGCCTGCCGTCTGATAGGTCGTCCAGGTTGCACCGCCATCCAACGAGAACTGCATCGCGGACACGTTGCGCTCGAAATCGTCCACGTACCCGTCGAACTCGAGAGGCTCCCCCACCCGATGCGCCACCGCCATCCCCTTTCACCGGCAAACTCCACCTCGTCCGCGCGAACGATGCGCGCCCGTCCACCCTACCACAAGCAAACACCCCGCGCAAAACCAAACAGGCCGCCCCCTTGCAGCAGCGGGCGACCTCGAAAACACGGGCCGGCAGCCAAGGGCTGCCGGCCCGCTTGCGAAAGACGGCGAGGGAGGGCCGTCCTCGCATCTATCCGATCAGGCTCATCACCGTTTCGGCAACCAGGTCGGCATGCATGCCGGCAGCGAGGATCAGGAAGCGGAGCGCGCACCCGCCTATCAGAGCGCCCACGGCGCCCGCCGCCATCAGCGTGCCGCCATGCTGCTTCATACCGGGCTTCTTCTTGCCGCGCTTGTGTAGCACAAGCCCCGCCACGGCCATGGCCAACGGCATCGCTAACCCGCACGCTGCCACCAGAGCCCAAAAGCAGGCTGCGAGATCGCCCGTCAGCAGCAGCGCCGCAGAAGCCGCAGCCGTCGCGCCCACCGCCGTCTGGACGTCGCCTCCCAGCATGACCGCAAAGAACGCCGCCAACACCGCTATCTCGACCAGCACAAGCACCACGACGATCCGCTCCATGAGCACGCGCGCCTTGGGAGCAAGGGCATCCTTCTTCGACAGCGCGAGCGCCACCAGCTCCACCAACGCCACGCCCGTATCGAAGGCCGACACCGTGAACAGCGCCGGCAGCAACGGAGTGCTCCACAGAGGAACGCTGCCGGCCGCCATAAGCAGCATGCCCGTGTACACCGCCACGAACGCGCCCAGCACGATGCCGATCACCGCGAGCACCCGCCGCAGCGCGACGCCCCGCTTCTCGAACCACTTCCACTTCTTCGCCAGCCACACGCCCACCGGGCGCGTCGCCAACAACGCCGACACCGCGAACACCGCCATCGCCGCGAACGCGCCCCAGGCGCCGTAGGTCATCCACGAGGTGAAGTGGCCGAAACTCTGCTACATCATCAGGCCTCGCAGCGGCGTGACGAGCTCGGAAAGCAGCAACAGCAGACCCACCGCAAGGCTGGCTAGCGCAGCCCACATCGACACGCACACGATCAGGCGATGACGCGTCCGGTCGATCAGGAACAGCACCGCCGCCATCACGAACGCGCCGGCGCCCATGCCGCCCAAGAACAGGTACAGGGCGGGTTGCCAACTCCATATCGTTTGCAGCTCCATACTACTTCTCCGTTCCCAGCACCAGGCAAGAGGGACCGTTCGCTTGCGCGACGGGAACCGCGGAATGGTTCGTAAGCTCCATCAGCTCATCCAAAGGCCCGAATTGCAAGGCGCCGAATTTGCACGCGCGCACGCAATAAGGATCCTCCCCTATTGCAACCCCCGACCCTTGGCAGCAATCGCATTTGTCCATGGAAACGGAGTTGTACTTCGGCACTTCGTACGGGCACGCCTGGAAACAGTACTTGCATCCTATGCACACGTCCGGATTCACCTTCACGATCCCATGGGCGTCCTTCGAGATGGCGCCGGCCGGGCATACCTTCATGCAGCTCGGATCCTCGCAATGCATGCACGAAGTCGAGATGAAGAAGCTCCTCCCTCTTCGGCGCTTGAACGAAGATACCGTTCTCCTGTCAGGGGTATCGTCGGATAGATTGTTTTCCTTCCTGCACGCCTCGACGCATCGTCCGCATCCGGAGCATCGCGCGAGGGCGACGAGGAAGCCGTACGCAGCGCCGTCGCCGTCTTGCCGTTGGTCGGCCTCGCGGGCATGCGCCTCGCCGCCGGAAGCGGCAACGCCGCCGAGGACGAGCGCGCAGGTTCCCGCAGCCGACGCCTGCAACAGCGTGCGGCGCGTCACGCTCACATGTTCTCCCATTTCAAACACTCGCTTTCAAGATCGAAGTGACGACGAGCCTACGCTTCAACGTCGAACACCACGCTGGAGGCGAGGGGAGAGACCGTGCCGTCCTCCGTGACCGCGCGGACGTCGAGCTTGAAGGTGCCCGCCGTCTCGGCCACGTAGTCGAAGTGCCAGTACACCCAGTCCTCGGCGTTCGAGGAGGAGGTGTCGAACGAAGTCCACGTCTCCCCTCCGTCCATCGAGAACTCAACGGAGGCAACCTTGACGCCGCAATCGTCGGCGTAGCCCTCGAAGGAGACCATGTCGCCCACCTTGAAGCCGCCGTCGACCGTGCTGAGGATGTTCACTTTGGCGCGGTACTCGTCGTCCGGGCCCTGCACCTCGGGCACCTCGTCGGAAACGGACAGCTCGATGTCGGTGACCGCGCGGGTGAAGTACTTGGCCACGGTGTCGGGCATCCACACCTGCAGGCGCTCGCCCTCGGACAGCTTCTGCTCGTCGATCTGGTACACCAGCAGCGCTTCCTTCTCCAGCACGTACGATAGGGGCATGGGTAGGCCGTAGCCGTCCTTGTCCTTGAACGTGATGGTGTTCACCTCGGGGGCGATGTCGGTCATGGACAGCATGTCGGACACCTTGACGCCCTTGACGCTGGCCATGGCGAGGGCGGGGCTCATGCCGCACGTGCAGCGCATCTTCTGGATCTTGGAGTCCATGCGCTCGATCTCGTCGAGACCCACCGTGTACACCTTCTCGACGTTGCCGCCGATGTTGAGGTAATAGCTTTCATGGGTGACCGCGTCGAAGGCGTAGCCCGGCTTTGCGCACAGGGCCGTGGTCGCCGTGCCGAACAGGTTGAACACCTCGTCGGCCGGAGTAACCACGTCCTGGCAGAAGGTGAAGTCGCCCGAGACGTTCGCAACCTTGTCGTAGTCCACCGCGTTGCGCTGCATCGTCTCGACGGGAAGCAGGCTGCTTTGGGCCATCGCCATGTCGAGCCCTCCCAGAGCGCCCGCGCCTCCCAGCAGAAGGGTCGCGCCCACCACGGTACAACCCAGCATCTTTGCCCCAGTAGCGTATCTCATTCTATCCCTCCACATTGCTCTTGGCGGTCACCATCACCTTTTGGATGTTGGTTCCCACGAGGCCGGTATCGGTGGTGCCCCGCACCATCAGCACGTAGCTGCCGTCGCTTTCAGGAGTCCACGTGTAGTGCCAGTACACCCACTTGCTAGGATCGGTCTGGCCCAGATCGTACGGCGTCCAGGTCTTGCCGTTGTCCATGGAGAACTCCAGCTTGACCACCGCCTCGTCGTAGGCGTCCGCATATCCCTCGAAGGTGAAGGGCTTGCCGGTCTCGATGATCATGCCCTCGGGAACCTTGAGCACCGTCGCATTCGGCTTGTTGATGTAGGGGCCCTCGCCGTACGAATTGAAACCGTTCATCATCCAGTCTTCCCACGGCTTTTCCTCGTCGGTCAGCTTGTAGCCCACGCACTGCTTGACGTACGACTGGGCGTCGCACTTCTCGACCCAGTTGATGCAGGGGCTGCCCTGGCTGGGATCGAGCGGCTTGCCGCCGATCTCGTAAACGAGGTACACGTCTTCGAACGAAGCCTCGGGAACGCCGCGGTTGCTGTGCGTCTGGGCGCCGTTGGTGCGGAACTCCTGACGATCGAACAGCACGCCGGTGATGTCCTTGCTCGCGCCGCCCGCCTTCTCGATGAGCCAGGTCAGCGGGATGCCCGTGATCTCGACGTTCGAGATGCCGCCGCCACCGGGCATGTTGTCGACGCAGTGGATCTTCGAAAGCTTCGTCACGGTGACCCCGGCCGCCTCGGCTTCGGAGATCAGGTCGGCCAGCTTCGCCGTGAACGGCTTGTTCACCAGGCCGTCCATGGTGATCTCGAAATTGTCGACGAAGTCCTTCGGAAGCTCCGTATCCAGCACGTTCTTGCCCATGATGTGGATCAGGCTGTCGTAGCGGGAATGGATCCAGTCGTAGGTGAACATGTCCTCGGGGGCCACGACGGTGTCCTGATCGAACACGAACTCGCCCTGGACGTCGGGAACCTTGACGATGCCGTCAAGATGGTCGTACTTGACCACGTCCCAAAGCTCGGCGCCCTGCTCGTTCTCCGTCATGTTGTGGCAGCTGATGCATTTGCCGCCACGCTCCTCGAAGTTCTCGCCGTTGCGTTCGCCGTAGTGGACGCCGTGCATGACGGTGCCCATCTCGTAGCCGTCGTCTGCGCTATGGCAGAGCATGCACTGGTCGACCGTGATCTTGCTGCCGAGGGCGTCGTTCCAGACGGTCGGATGGCTGTACTCCATGTTGGCCAGGGCGTCGCCGAGATCTTCATGGCAAGCCCCGCAACCGCGGTTGTCGGCATCGAGATAGTAGTTGTTGTATGACGTGCCGCCTTCGTACGGACGGTTCCAGTGGTAGCACTGGTACTCGGTCGGCGTGCGCTGAACCTTCGTGCCGTCTTCCAAGGTGCGGATTTCGGGAGCGTACTCCTTGTTCAGCTCGTCCTGACGCTCGTTCACCCCGTCAAGATACGCTTCGGCCTCCTCGATGCTGTTCTGATATTGAACCTCGGTCGAAGAGCTCTCCCCTTCCGCGGCTCCTTGCTGCGCGCAACCGGCGGCGAACAGCGATCCCGCCATCAGCATCGCGGTCACCACCATCAGCTTCTTTCTCATTCCCCTTCCTTTCTTTCGCTCGTTTCGTGCGGATCAACGCGGAAATCCCCGCGCACCGCCTTCACCGTAAAGGCTTGCTCGCCTTCTGCCTTCAAAACGGTAATGAACGGAATATCGCCCCCTCCCTTGACGGGAACGCTGCACGATACGACCCTCCCCCGTCGCCCGTATCGTATCATAAATCATACAAATTTGTGATACTTGTCTTACATGTTTATGATCCTTTTTCGAGTATAGATACCCGGCGCCGTTGCCGGGCGCAGATGAAACCGTGGTCGACCGGCATGCGTCGAGCTCGCACACGCGAAAGGGGCTCCGCAACGGCGGAGCCCCTTCAGGCGAACGGATGCGCAGGCGGCGCGCTAGCCTTTCTTCGCGATGCTCTCCAGCCCCTCGAACGCCTCGGACAGCGCGCTGGGGATGACCACGAGACCGCCCTTCTCGCGCACGCTGTCGGAGACGAAGCTCATCGCACGCAGCTGGAGCGCCGCATCTTCGCGACCATAGGTACGCGCGGCGTCCACGAACATCTCCGAGATTTCCTTCTCCACCTCGGCCAGGATGACGCGCGCGTTGTACTCGCGCTCGGCGCGCGCCTCGGCCGACAGCGATTCCTGCAGCTCGTCGGGGATCTCGATGTCGCGGATCTCCACCGACACCACGGTGATGCCCCACTCGTTCGTCTTGCGCTCCAAGATGTCGGCCACTTCACGGTCGATCTGCTCGCGACGCGTGCTCAGCTGGGCGATGTTCACCGCGCCCATCACGTCGCGCAGGGTGGTTTGCGCCGCCCAGTACACCAGACGGACGTAGTTCTTCACCTCCGAGCACGCCTTCCCGGCATCCCACACCGTCCAGAACAGCACGGCGTCCACGTTCACGGGAACGAGGTCGGCCGTCAGCACGTGCTCGGCCTTGAAGGCCGTCGAGCGCATGCGCATGTCCACGGTGGCCGCCGAGTATTCCACGAGCGGGATCATGAAGATGAGGCCGGGACCCGCCACGCGGTTGAACTTGCCGAAGCGCAGCACCACCGAACGCTCCCATTCCAGCACCACGTGCATGCAGCTGAACAGCACGGCGCTGGCCAACGCGCCCACGACGACAGGCGCAAGCGACCATGTAAGCCACGCCATGCCTGCGAACAGGAAGAACACGATCAGCGTCAGCACCCACCGAAGCGCTGTCGCGCCCGTGCGGCTGGTCGTCGTCTCGTCGAACCGCGCCTCCGTGGCAATGACGGCGTCGTCGACGCTTCCCTCGTCCTGCTCGTCGAAATACGACTTCTTCTCGCCCATGGCTCTCCCCTATCGATCCTCGAGCTTCGCGAACGCTTCCTCGATCCGCGCCATCGCGTCCGCGCGGGAAACCCCCGTCTCCCGTATCACGCGAACCAATTCCTCGATCACCACGTCTACAGGCGAATCGGGCAGGCTGAGCGCTTCCCGATCGATTTCCGCGATGGTCGAGCGTTTTCCGCGTCCCGACAAGATCAGTCCGTCGGTCTCCAGATCCTGATACACCTTATGGATGGTGTTGTAGTTTACCCCGAGCTGAATAGCCAGCTCGCGCACCGTAGGCAACGTATCCCCCGGCCTCAAGTGCCCTGACCTGATGAGGAAGATCATGTGGTTGCGGATTTGGATCCACACGGGAACGCCCGACGTATCGTTCACCCGCAACGTCTCGAACACGCGCCCCAACCTTCCTGTCAAAGTATCATCTAGTCGTATGATAACACAAGCGAACGCCAACGGATCGACTGGGAAAAGAAGCGCGGCCGTCGCGTTGACGGCCGCGCTCGGCAAGGCGCGATGCTCGGAACCCG
>ERZ773103.909-NODE-909-length-33209-cov-5.517524_pt1 | contig 33209 bp, 19 predicted proteins | sample MGYA00511118_ERZ773103 | MGnify/ENA primary metagenome ERZ773103 (study PRJEB29015, sample SAMEA2737821) | human gut metagenome | biome: human gut; feature: human-associated habitat; material: faeces | place: China | collected 2012 ... | reverse complement strand
AGAATTCCAAAGCTTTAGCCACAGATTCATTGTCTTTATCGCAAGGCACGTAGCCAATCTTGTTCTTCCAGTACTTGGCCTGCGGCATCAGATGCGGCACAACCAAAGGATGGGTGATAATACCCGTCGTATCGTATTCTGCCGTACGGAGGCAAGCCTTGTAAGCCTCCTGCACGTCGAAGTTACGGTATCCCTTTACATAAGAATCCGCTATGAGGGAGGCTGCATGATAACCAATCATGGTACCCGTATAGTTTCCGGCCAGTTCCCACATAGGCAGGACGCCGCCCTCGCGGGACTTCTGGATGAGCGAACGGATGAAAGCCTCGTTCAGTTCAGGATCAATAATCGTCATCAGCGGATGATAGGCACGGAAAGTGTCCCATAAAGAGAAAATGGTGTAGATAGGCTCGTCCACCCTGCCTTGATGGGGCTTCAAGTCCATACCAAAGTAACGTCCGTCAGCATCGGTAAACAAGTTGGGCTGCATACCCGTGTGGTAAAGTGCCGTGTAGAACATGGTACGCTGGTCGTTGTCCTTCGTATCGATGTCAATCTTGGAAAGATAAGTGTTCCACTGCTGGCGGGCAGCACGGCGCACACCGTCAAAATCCCATCCGGAGATTTCGGCTTCCACATTCTTGCGGGCACCGTCCATATCCACGGCAGACACACCTACCTTTACCAATACCTCCTCATTGGGCTCCGTCTGGAATTGCAGTAAAGCTTTAGCTGTAGGCAGAAGCGGACCGCCTTCGTCCAATGCCATGGAGTCCGTGACCAGCGTATAGGTGAATGGTTTGGAGAACTTGGCATAGAAGTTGATATACTGGTCGAAAGCCCAATATACAGTCTTCTTGCGTCCACGGATTTCAGTATCACTGATTACTTCCAGCTCCATCTGTTCATTCTTCTGGCGCTGGATACTGTAATCCAGGTCGAGGATAAAACCTGCATCTTCCGCTTTCGGGAAGGTATAGCGATGAATCGCCGCACGTTTGGTAGAGGTCAGTTCGGCTTTCACCCCGTAGCGGTCCAAAAATACGGAATAATATCCCGGTTCGGCTGTTTCATTCTCGTGGGAAAAGGCAGAGGCGTACGCCATCTGCTGGCTCTTCGAGCCCATGGAGTGGTAATCCTGCCGACCTACAGTGGGCATCAGCAGCACATCCCCGTAATCGGCACAACCCGTACCGCTGACGTGGGTATGTGAAAATCCGTTGATAGTAGTATCTGCATAGTAATATCCGGAGCAGGCATCCCACTCGTAGATACGCGTGTCGGGGCTGGGCTGAATCATCCCGTTGGGAACTACCGCTCCGGGATAGGTATGCCCATGTCCACCCGTACCGATGAACGGATTGACGTAAGACGCATAGTCCGGTGCCGTCTGGGTACAGCTGCAAACCGCCCCCAGCAGAAAAAGTCCGCCCAACAGTATGGAACTAGATTTCATGTTTTTCTTCATATTGTTTATTGTATAAGTAGGTGTATAGCTTCATAATAGAATCTTGTTATATGAGAATGCTTGAGGAGGGCCGCCCTATTACTTTGAGCAAAGCCCTCCTTTGTTTCATGTATGAAAAGGTTCAAGCATCCGTTTTCCGAAACCTCAGTTTACGGAAAACACGGCATCAGCGTACCTTCTTCATCGTATAGTTCTCACTCACGAAGTAAGGAACATCGGGGAAGATGTCGGTCTCAATCTCACCGCCTACATACTTATAGGGATTGATAGCCCATCTGTTGCCCAAGCCATAGATATGCATATCACCGTTAGGAGCAATAGCACCATCCATATAGTAATCATCATAGTTAGGATATGCTTTCCACTGGAAATTCTTGCTGTAAGTACCGAAATGCATCTTGTAGGTAGCAGGGTCTTCAGCATCGCCCTCATGAATGGTTTGCGGATAGATGAGCAGTGCACCGTTATAGTAATCGCAATGCATCGGATACTTACCGGTGATTTCGGGGAAAGTGCCCCAGTTGTAAACCACATATCCGGTACCTTCTTCATCCTTCTCTATAATTACATTCTTCTCAAACTCCTGACTGCCTTTCCAATCCCACCAGCGAGGATTGCCTTCTTCATCCACATAGGTAAAGAGAGAATTGCTGGAAGTTACCTTCCACTCGCCGACCAAATCTTCATAACCCAACATTTTGCCCTGATAAGCTTCACCGATACGGCTCCAGTACTTGCCGCTCCACTCCACTTCATCATCAAAAAGTACTTTACTTATTTCCGAAAGCAACGTATAATACTGATACACCAGCGGTTTGGGATTGTAGAACATCTGAATGCCATAACCTTCATCTTTCACTTTCTGGAATTTGCTCTTGTCAAATCCACTCCAACCTCCGTTCAACTCATCATTAATCTTCCAAGGCAGCGGAGCATACTTGGATTTGGGCAGGTTCTCAAAATGAGACTCTTCACGGCCAAAGGCTCCCTCGGGATTCTGATTCTGGTAGTAACCGTAGGTCATATAGTCCACAATGTCACCTACCTTCATACCCTCTACCTCACCGTCTGGAGAGTCGAGCGAACCATATTCATACACACCGATCAGCTTGTCTCCAAATACCTGGCGGCACTCATAAACCAAACGCGCGAAGTTGGCACGTGAGCGTGTTTCGAAGCCGGAACCGGGATTGGAGTTGTTGTAGTTGGTGTACTCATCATCAAAGTCAATACCATCCAAGCCATAAATATCCAAGTAGGCTTTCAGTTCCTTGGCAAAGTCTTTGGCAGCAGCTTCCGAAAGGTTACCCATACCAGCCTCGTCATGGTTGCCAAGAATAGTCATCACCACCTTAATGCCCTTAGCCTGCAAAGGACGGATGAACTTATCCGCATTTCTCAGCAAGAAGGAAACCTGGTCATTGCAGAAAACATGTACGCGACCGGTCTTGCTATCCACATTGATGTTGGCAGCAAAAATGCTGACTACATCAAAGAAAGGCTTTCCGTCGCTCTTCATGGTATATTCACCCATATTCAAGATGTTCTCGTCATTTACTTCCACAAAGCAATGTGTAAGTATATCACCCTTACTGATACTCTCAGGAATAGCAGCCAAAGGCTTTACCAAGTAAATATATTCCTGATTGTTTGTAGAAACTTCCACACCGTTATTGGCAGATGCAGAAACGGCAACAGCATAAGTCTGTCCGATTGTGCCTCCGGCATTGATATTCAGTTCCACAGAAGCCGACTTCTGTTCGCCCGCCTTGATAGTGGCAGTTCCACCGTTCGCCAGGCTCAGCTTATCGGCGGGATACATTTTATAGCTTGTTCCATTCTTCTTATTGTAAGCCTCCAAAACGTCTTCGTCCACTTTGAAGGTCACCGTAACATCCTGCTCTACAGCTTTGCTCAGTTCAAAATAGAGATGTCCGGTAGCAACCTTGTCGCCAAAAACAGAAATCGGAGTAAGTTCACGTGCACCGGCGGCAGACTTTACATAGCCATACACGCCATCCACAGTATCCAGCTTGTCACTGTTGCCGGTGTTGATGACAACATCATCTTCACAACCGGTGAAGCATATTCCTGCACATGCAAAAGCCATTGCCAGCAAGCCTGATTTTACATGATTCATATATTTCATAATCAATATCTTTTTATTTGAATTAAGGTATAACTAAATTATTTAGCGGGCAGTTCCACAGCAGTCCAAGTCAATGATTCCACTGCAGTAGCATTGTTCTCATTTCCGCTATAATCGTGAATGGCAGTACCGGCGCCCTCATCGAACTTCCAGTAAGAAACCAGTCCGTCAGCATCCGGCTCTACCTGGTAGAAGTGGTCCTTTGCATTGATTTCTGCTGATGTCAACACCTTGTTCCAGATACGCACCTCTGAGATATTACCTTCCAACCAACGGTCACGATTGTATGAATGGCCAATCCAGAATCCGTTACCTTCATCGGTCATGGTCTGGCCCCAGTTCACGACTCCGCAGTCCAAAGTAGTCTCCAGCATATTCTTACCATTGATGTAGATTATAACTGTTTTTGCATCCGCATCGTAGGTCACAGCGATATGTGTCCATTCGTTTGTCGGAATAACCAGACTCTCATCGGTCACATTGCCGCTACTTGTAGCCACCTGCAACTGGTTTTGAGGAATTCCGGCATCACCGATGCGGAGCAGGAACTTACCTTCGATACCCATAATGGAAGTCAGCATCTTGTCGAACTTGCTTACGCGAATCAACGCTTCTGCCGTCAGTTTATTCATATTATTGGCAACATCCGGATTGGTCCAAGTTACGTAAACCAGATTCTTGGTAATATCAGGAACCGTATTAATCAATGCAGCACCCTTCAGCACGTAGTACATGGTACCGGAGCTCTTCAAGACTCCGATGCTTGCCTGGTCTACCGTAACCGGCAATACATATACCTTCTCACGGTCCAGTTCCGTCAAGTTCTTGAAGCTGACAGTGATGTCGTCTGAAATGACAGCACCGGCCAAAATGGTAGCCTGCGGAGTTTCTACCGTATAATAGTTTTCCGGCAGAGCCTCGGCTGTGTCATAATAGGTAGCGTTATAAGTAGCTACCAGTGAAGGGTCCGCCTTCAAGGCAATAGTTATATCCTGTGATTCAGGGCGAGCCATTGAAATCCGGAATGAGCCTTCCGTATCGGAAACTGTGTTTTTCAACAACACAGTGCTGGTCATCGCCGAGCCGTTGATATACACCTGATTATCGAAATTCTCAACGTCATTATCATTACAAGCAGCAAATACACCTGCCAATAATGCCATCGATACTAAATATATACTTTTCAGTTTCATGATATTCTTTTATTTTTTAGGAGCAGGATTCATAATATTGATAGCTTCTCTCACGTATTGATAGGTATTGGTGGCATTGTAGTAATCATTCTGCATGTTCTCAATAGCCAGACCGGCTTTTGTAAACTCTGCAGACGGTTCTGTCACCCAATAAGCAGCTTCCGACAGAGCTCTCAAAGCATTGTAATATCCGGTAGTCTTATCTGTTGTATCCAGAGAGACGGTAGATGCCGATACAATGAAGCGGTCAGCCGGAACACCGTCTGCCATCAAGGCCTGAAGCGCTTCTATCCCCAGTTGGGCAACATCTGTGACATCATTTGTAATCAAGATGATATGGTCACAAGAAGAGAGCACAGACTGGCCTATCAGGTTGGCAGGATACCCCTGGAACACCAGTTGCTTACCTGAATTGGCACTCTTCCAGTTGGATATCACACCGAAGAAAGTATCCTGATTTGCCTTTGCTTCAGCCTTGTCGGCTTCGGACATGTAGATAGGATTGCTACCACGATACTCGGCTACAATACCGTCGAAAGGTGCTTCAAGAGCTATCAGCCTGTTCAGCTCAGCCGACAGATAAGCCGAGAATGCAGATGTTTCTGTTCCTTCTTTCACCTTGTCGGTATGTTCCTTCAAGATATTGTCATAGCTGATGGAATAGAATACTTTCGTTCCCTTCTCATGTACATTTGCAATATCTTCCAATTCGAATTCCGCCAAATCGGGAGTAGTTGCGATAATTACGTCCAGGCTGTCGGGAACATCCGACATGTGCTGCCCGCGGCTGAAAGGAACTTTCTCACTATTATCAAACCAGCCGTATACAATCTTATGGTCAGAATTCTTGTATTCCTGCAAGTTCTTCAGATACTTGGCATACAGTTCGGGAGACTGTTCGTCGATTCCGGGTTCTTTCAGTTTAATACTCTCTGAATCCGTCCAGTCGGAGCAGGCAGACAATGCCAATACGGAAAAAGCTGCCAGCGCGATTCCTTTGAATGATTTCTTATATAATTTCATAATTATTCAGCATTTATTGTTATTATTTGCGTGCCCACCATACGTCAGTAGCCATGTTGTCCGGTCCACCCAGATAGCTGTTTACTGCCTCTTGCACGTTTTCAGTATTACTTGTATATTCTTCAGAAGGATAAGGCATACGGCGTGCACCTTTCTCGCTATCAACAATTCCACCACTCAAGTTACCTTCACTGGTTGCAGGCAACAGTTTGGGATAGCCTGTACGGCGATAGTCAGCCCAAGCTTCGTTACCTAACGGCCAATTCGCAATCCACTTCTGGGGAATGATACGTTCCTGTTTTTCTTCCTTGGATGCCCCTTCATTCCACTTGACAGTAATGGCTGAAAGGTTCTTTTCATAAGTATTAAGACCGGCGGGATCTTTGTAAAGAGCAGGTACACTGCTTTCATCAGCCAGATAGCTGTCTACACCGGTAGCTCCCCACTGTTCGAAAGAGAGACGGACACCTTGTTCATAAAAATCAGCAGCGGTTCCTTTCATGTTGAAACCATAGATTGCAGTGGCTTCAGCACGCAAAAAAGCAACTTCTGCCGCATTCATCCAAAGCACGGGATCAGAAGAGGAAATCTTCACACGTGAATAATTGATGAAATACTCCTTCATCTTACTGAGGTTGATACCGCGACGTAATCCTACATAAGTCTCTCCAGGCCATTTTGATTCCTCAAAATAGCTGGCACGACGATTGTCGTTGTAACCGTTCATGTAGCAGATGATGTCGGCAGCAGGATGGGTATCACCACCTGAAGCTTCTTCATTGTAACGTACTGCCACAAACAACGGATTACTAATTGTACCGAAATACTTCCATGTAGCATTGTCTGCATTTGTTTCAATCAGACCCAACTCGTGATTCACTGCACTTTCAGCCATTTCTTTAGCCTTAGCAGGGCTTACATTGGCAATACGGATAGCCAAACGCAGTTTCAATGAATTGGCAAACTTCACCCACTTCTGTACATTACCACTGTACACGAAATCTGCAGAAGCAACCAACGCCGCATTTCTGTTTTCAGTCAGCACCTCGATGGATTCGTCCAGTTCCTTGAAGAATGCGTTATATACTTCTTCCTGCGTATCATAAGGAATGGTAATCTTGCCATCCTGACCGATTTTAGAATAAGGAATAGGACCATACGCATCAGTCACGCGACTCATGGCAGCAACCTTTATGATTTGAGCAATGGCATAAGGAACCGGATTATTGGTATTCTCCGATACTTGTTTCACTGTGCTCAAGTTACCGTAAAGTGTTGAAATGATGCGGTCACTTATCAAGAATACACGCGTCCAGTCATTTGTAGCGTTAAAATTGGATATTGTATTGGACCAGCCGGCATTTGAATCGGCAAAATAACCTCCCAACGGTCCACCCAACAAACAATCAGTAAACTGTGCCGTATTGACATCTGATGAGATAACCGTACTTGCCAAGTTACTCATGGCAGAACCCAGTGCATAATCATCCGGAGTCAAATCACCCGGTTGATAAGGATTGGAGTTGATATCCATATAATTGCCGGTGCAGGACATAAAGCCCATAACCAACGGAGCAACAATCAATTTATTTATTATATTTCTCTTTTTCATATCGTTTGGTATTAAAATTTAAAGCTCAAGCTAAAGCCGATGTTACGCAAAGCCGGCATCATGAAATAGTCTATTCCCTGATAAAAGTTATCGGTAGAAGCTACACTTTCGGGATCGAAAGGAGCCTTGCTGTAAATCATCCACAAGTTGCGGCCTACCAACGAAACCTTGATATCGCACACATCATTCAACAACTTTCTGGGGATGGTGTAACCCAAAGATACTTCCTGCAGACGAACATTGGTAGCAGAATAAGTGTAGTATTGGGGAACAGACGTGCCGCTACCTACTACACCGTACCATGTTTCGGGGTTTACCTTATCTCTACCATTCACCAACACGTAACCTAAATCACGTGCATCGGCAGAAGCCTCGGACACACCGTAATAGTCCAACATAGCTTGTGTACGTGAGTAAACCACACCACCCAAACGGGCTGAAATCAAGAAACCTGCTGTGAAATTCTTCCAAATGAAGTTATTACGCCAAGCCAAATTACCTTTAGGAAGTACGCTTCCCAACTTGATGTATTTATCCGGGTCCGTTATGGCTTCCGTAGCAACCGTTCCATTTTGGTCCACAAAAATCTGTCCATTGGCATCACGTTTCATATCTCGCAGTGAGTAAAGGTCACCCATGCTCCCACCTTCTTTCAGCAAGAAGCGGGCATCACCTAAGCCACCCATATTCAACGTGCTCAAAGAGAACAGCTCACCGGTAACGGGATTGATGGCATTGTCTGCCAAAGTCAGGATTTTATTCTTGTTACTGGAGAAGGTTATACCGGTATCCCATGTAAAATCTTTCCAGGTATTCTTGTAATTCAGCGACAACTCAATACCGGAGTTACGTACGGCACCAGTCTGGATATACATAGCCGACCAACCGCTGACAGGCAACTGCGGGTTGAATGTCTGGTTCATAGTCTTGGCATTGTAATATGTCACGTCCAATTCAAAGTTCTTGAGGAAACGCATGTTCAAACCGATTTCCCAAGAATTGGTACGTTCAGGTTTCAAATTGTACAACGGATATTGGGTCGTGATACTCCACTGGCCGGAACTTGAATTCCATTCATAGTGGGGATTAGCCAAATATCTGGAGAAAGCACTACCAACAGATGCCCATGAACCACGAACCTTTATAAAAGAAAGATAATCTTTGTTCAAGTTAGGCATTAACTCAGACAGTACAACAGAACCACCGACTGAAGGATAGAAGAATGATTTGCTGTTGGAGTTGGGACCTGCCAGCTGTGAAGGCCAGTCGTTACGTCCGGTCAGCGTCAAGAAGTAAGTGTTCTTGTAACCAAGCTCAGCCGAAGCGAAGAGAGACTGGGTCTGTTCACGCCATCCTTCCTGCAAATGCTGTGTCTTGCTGGCACTCAGGTTCTGGATGGCAAAGTAGTTGGTCAAACCTACCGGTTCGCCGCTGAAGGCATCGCCACCATCAGCAATCGGACCACGTGTTTTCATTGCATCCGAACGTATATCGGAGAATGAACCACCGACGTTGGCCTGGAGTGACCAATCTTCACCGAAATATTTGTTGATACTCACCAGGAAGTCTGCATACAACTGTTTGTCCTGCGTCTTGGTAATACCATAAAGACCTCGTGAAGAGCTCTCGGTGAGCTGTGTATTGGTAGAAGCATAGAACTTTTCTGTATAATCATTGTTGGAGTTATCCAAACGTACACGTCCTGAAACAGTCAGCCAGTCCAGAATCTTATAGCTCAAACCGGCATTCAGCATATAGCGGTCCTTCTTGTTCTGGCGCAGATTGCGGTAGTTAATCCAATAAGGATTCTGCATTACCATACCTTCGTCACCTACCGGCCAGTATTGCGTATAAATTTTACGGGCAGCGTCATAGCGCTCATACATGCTGATATCAGACCAGTCGTTGCTGCGCGGGAACAAATAAGCACCCACCAACGGGTTGTTGTAAGTACCCTGGTTCGTCATGTTCTGGTCATTCTGCAGAATATAGCTTGCACCGAAATCCAGAGTCATCTTGTCGTCCAGGAAAGTAGTGGTGTTACGTACCGTAAAGTTGTAACGGTTGTATTTGTTGTTGGGAACAATACCCTTGGAGTTTACAGCAGCAGCCGATGCATACGTCTGGTTTTTCTCTGTACCGGTTGACAAAGAAATGCTCTCTGTTCCTACAATACCCGTCTGGAAATAATCATCTCTCGGGCTGTAATTGTAGTTATTGGCTGCAGACAAAGGCGCTCCCCAGCTCATGGCTCCTGAAGTGCTCATCACACCACCGGTTCCCGTACCGTAACGGTTTTGGAAGCTCGGCATCACAAACGGATTGGTGAATTCAGTATTACTGCTGACAGTAAGGCTCACCTTACCTTCTTTACCTTTCTTTGTAGTAATGACAATGGCACCGTTGGCAGCTTCCGAACCATACAAGGCAGCAGCGGCGGCACCAGTCAGGACTGACATTGACTCGATGTCTTCCGGGTTGATATCGGCAATCGGTTCTGAAGATCCCTGGGAGTCGAACTCCTTACCTCCGGCAGTACCACGGCCAGAGAAAATAGGCACACCGTCAATTACATAAAGTGCATTGGAAGACTGCATGATAGATTTCGTACCACGCATCACTACCTTTGATACACCACCTACACCGGATGAAGAAGCATTGATGTTCACACCCGCTACCTTACCACTCAATGAGTTCACAAAGTTGGCATCTTTATTGGAAGTAATGGCATCTGTATTCACCTGCTGTACATTGTAGGACAATGCCTTTTCCGATCGCTTGATACCGAGGGCAGTGACCACCACTTCTTCAATCATCTGCGTGTCATTCTGCATCAGTACATTAATGGAAGCTGAACCGGTCGCCGAAATTTCCTGCGACTTATAACCGATATAAGAGAATACAAGTACCGGATTCGCTTCTGTAGTGGTCAACGTAAAGTTACCGTCCAGGTCTGTAATACAACCATTGCTGGTACCTTTTACCAATACGTTCACACCAATCAGAGGCCCCATATCATCTGATACGACTCCGGTAATAGCCCTCTCTTTCCCCTGTTGCTTACCTTCTTGTGAAGTAGCGGTCTTTTCTGAAAGATAAACGATGTTGTCCTCCACTTTATACGAAATGTTCTTCCCCTTGAGAATAACATTCAAAGCATCTTCAATGGATACATTGTTCACTTTAACGTTTTCTACTGACAGCGCAGCCAGCTTGTCGTCATAAAAAAATTGATACTTGGATTGAGACTTGATTTGTTCAATGACTGTCCCCAATGTGCCACGAGACACATTCAGGTTTAACTGGGCAAAGCCCCACTGGATAGAAACTGCCATGAACAACAAAACTAATAAAGCCCGCATGAACGTCGAACTCCGAAAAGCATAATTGTCTTTCATAAACACAATTTATAGGTTATACAATAAATTACTTCGAGAGATTCATTCTCTCGCATTCCTATATAAAACAACAGACAATGAAAATACACTTACTGAAAAAGTATCTTTTTTATCATTAATCCTAAAAAAAAGAGTTACCCCGAAAACAAGTTGATATATCATTTTGCTCAATATTACTAACGAAGTAAATAATTATTTCCACCTGATTCAAGAAAAACACCTATAATACAGATAGTAAATAACAAAATGATATATCAACTTATTTTCGAGGCAACCCTTTTCTTACTATATTATTACTACTCTTTACTTCTTCAGTTCATTCGAGAAAGAATAAGGATAATCTTCCGGCTGCGTACCTCTCTTCATATTAGGCTGGCTGCCCATATCAAACCTCAAGGTACCGCCATTCAGCAAATCGCCATGCGTCAGATAATTCCTGGAATAATCCACGCCGTTCACCTTGAGAGACTCGATATACATGTTCTCCGGTGAGTTATCCGGAGCGTCAATTGTCAGGGACTTACCGTTCTCGAAATGGAGGGTAGCCTTACGGAACAGAGGGGCGCCCAATACATACTCGTCCGTACCAGGGCAAACCGGATAGAAACCAAGTGCAGAGAAGACATACCACGCGGAAGTCTGACCGTTGTCCTCGTCACCGCAATAACCGTCGGGACCGGCAGTATACATGCGGTTCATTACCTGACGAAGCCAATATTGGGCCTTCCAAGGTTCCCCGGCGTAGTTATAAAGGTAAATCATGTGCTGGATGGGCTGGTTGCCATGGGCATAGTTACCCATATTCATCACTGTCATCTCACGGATTTCATGGATTACCTGGCCGTAGTAGCTGTCATCGAACAAGGGCGGGACAATAAATACAGAGTCAAGCATCTCTACGAAAGACTCTTTTCCACCCATCAGGTCTATCAGACCTTGAGGGTCGTGGAATACAGACCAGGAATAGTGCCAGCTGTTACCTTCAGTAAAGGCGTCACCCCACTTCAAAGGAGAGAAAGGAGACTGGAACTGGCCGTCTTGATTACGACCACGCATCAGCTTGCTTTCCTTATCAAATACATTCCTATAGTTCATGGCACGTTCCGCAAAGAGTTTCTGCTCCTTCTTCGGACGGTTCAGTTCTTTTGCCATGCGGTAGATGCACCAGTCATTATAAGCATACTCCAAAGTACGGGCAGTGTTCTCGTTGATTTTCACATCGTAGGGAACATAACCAAGCTTGTTGTAATACTCATAGCCGAGGCGACCCGTAGAAGAGACCTCGGGATGGACATTCTTTGTACCGTTGATGAGACCTTCGTACAACGTCTGCACATCCTCCACCTTCACACCTTTCAGATAGGCATCTGCCAGTACGGAAGCAGAGTTGTTGCCAATCATACAGCCACGGTGACCCGGACTTGCCCATTCGGGGAAGAAACCGCTTTCCTTATAGGTGTTGACAAGACCTTCCTGAATCTGCCTGTTCACCGACGGATACATCAGGTTGAGGAATGGGAAAAGACAGCGGAAAGTGTCCCAGAAACCGGTATCCGTATACATATAGCCGGGCAACACTTGCCCATTGTAGGGACTGTAATGAATCGGATTTCCCGCCTCATCCAGTTCATAGAATGCACGCGGGAACAACAAGGAACGATACAAACATGAGTAGAAAGTACGGTACTGGTCAAGGGTTCCGCCTTCCACATCAATACGGCCCAGCACCTTGTTCCAGGCATCCTGACCTTTCTGAACCAGTGTTTCCAAATTGTCATTGCCAAGCTCCTTCAAGTTACGGTCAGCCTGCTCAAAACCGATGAAAGAAGAGGCTACACGGGCATGTACCACTTCACCCTTACGGGTTTTGAAACCGATAACAGCACCGGCATGTCCGGCTTCCTGCTCAACCTTATTCTCGCTCAAGACGCCATCGGCTACAGAAGCCTTATAAGTAAAAGGCTTGTCGAACTCTATCACGAAATAGTTCTTGAAGTTCTCGGGAACACCGCCGCTGTTACGGGTAGTATAACCGATAATACGATTCTGTTCCGGAAGTATCTTCACATAAGAGCCCTTGTCAAAGGCATCGACAACAATGTATGAATGATCATTTTCAGGGAAAGTGAAACGGAACAATACGGCACGGTCGGTAGGGGTGAACTCGGTAACCACATCGTGTTCGGCAAGATATACCTTATAATAATGAGGAAGTGCCACTTCGCCCTTGTGGGAGAACCAGCTTGCACGCTTCTCTTCATCAAACTCGGGTTTGCCAACCACCGGCATAATGGAGAACTGCCCGTAGTCGTTAATCCAAGGACTGGGCTGGTGTGTCTGCTTGAAACCACGGATCTTGTTCGCGGTATAGACGTATTGCCAGCCGTCACCCATCTTACCCGTCTGAGGAGTCCAGAAGTTCATACCCCAGGGACGTGCGATCGCAGGATAGGTATTACCGGTGGAAAGCTCGAAAGTAGACTGCGTGCCGACAAGAGGACTGACATACCGGGTAAAGTCTTTGGCATGCAGCCATAAAGCACTGCTCACAAAAAAAAACAATAGGATTAATTTTCGCATAATATTAGAAAGTTGTTAGTATTAAATAAATTCTTCTCGTCATATCTCGAATTTGTGCGGCCTTCCTACTTCATTGAGGAGAGGAAAACACTGTTCCCCACAATTTTATACTCCAATGGAATGGCATTCTTTATCAGATTCAGCACAGCCCCTACACTCTCTTTTTTCTTCAGTGTACCCGAGTAAGTCTTGCTTACATCTATGTTCGGTGCCAGAATTACCCTCACCCCATACGAATTCTCCAATGTACGCGCAATGGTGTATAGGTCAGCCTTCTCAAAGACAAACTCATTATTGTGCCAGTTTTCGATTCCCGTATCCACCTGCTTCACCACCAGACGCCTAGTCATTCCGTTCAGCTCGGCTTTCTGTCCGGGGGCAAGGATAATCATACCCTCGCCATGATTACCTTTCACCTCTACTTCGCCTTTCAAAAGGGTAGCTACTGCAGACATCTTAGCCTTGTCAGACTTGAGGTTGAAAACAGTTCCCAATACTCTGACCTGCATGACCTCACTCTGTACGACAAACGGTTTTTCCGGATTCCTCATCACCTCAAAATATCCTTCTCCTTCCAGATAAACCTTTCTTCCCTTCCCTGCAAACTCATGTGGATATTTCAGGGTAGTGTTTTTATTCAGCCAGACTTTGGTTCCATCCGGCAGTTTCAGTTCCTTAATCTTATCATGAGTGGTGACAGCCAGTAATGTTTCCGGCTGGCTATAAGTCTGATAAAAAAGATAGCCGAAAGTACCCAAAAGGAAGAAGCCCACAAATACGGCCGCATACCGTATCCACCCAACCATCCTCCGTACCTTGTATTGTTTCGTCTTCTCTTGTTCCAGCCTTTTAAACAATCGCTTTTCGGCCTTTTCTATGTCTTGTGTATTCGAAGTATCCCCCAGTCTCCCCAAGTGGTAAATCTCCTCCAGCCTGAACAATTCGCGTGCATTCTCACCCGACTCTTCCAGCCAGGCGTTCACCTCACGAAGTTCATCTTCCGTACATTCACCCATAAGGAACTTGGCCAATATCTCCTCATTCAACTTATTCATTCTTTCCTTCATTATGATAATAAAACAACGCTGCTCGCAAAAACACTTACTTTCCCGATGAAAAACAGAGCCAACATCAGGTTCAGATACCCCAGTTTATCACGCAGCAACTTCAAAGCTTTGTACATGTGGGCCTCCACCGTACGCAATGACACTCCCATTGTATCAGCTATCTCCTTATTCTTCATATCATGCAGATAGCTGAGTTTGAATACCATCCGGCACTTGTCCGGCAATTCATTGATGGCATCGGACAGCTTCCTCCTGAGTTCGGCATCCTCTATCCGTTTCACCACATCATTGCTGTCAGGTTGATAGAACTCAACCCTCTTTTTATGGATTTCGAGCATGACAGCCTCATAGCCACTCACAATGTCCCGATGCTTCAGAACGTTCAAGGCACGGGTATACACCGCCCTATACAGAAAAGCCTGAATCTGCTCTCCCACCTTCATGGTATCTTTCCGCTTCCACAGCTCCACGAAAACATCCTGTACCACATCTTCCGCATCTTCTTCCCCCACAATGCGTGTGGCATAGAACAGCAGGTTGGTATAATACCTGCGGAAAAGGGATTTATATGTCAAGTCGAAATGTTCATTCATATGTTAGCCGGTTATCGGGGACTGTACCATGCCTGACCTGGCTTATCCCCCATTTCAAATTCGAAAACACTTCCATCCATTATCTGTTCATGCGTAATATAACTTTTGTCATAGTTCTTACCGTTGAGTTTGACAGATTGAATGTAGCAATTTTCCTTGCTCACCGCCGGCGCCAGTACCGTAAAGGTCTTTCCACCGGGCAGGTGCATCTTCATTTCCGGATATAGGGGGGTACCGATTTCATATTTTCCACCAACCGGGTCTACCGGATAAAAGCCCATCGCACTGAACACATACCAGGCGGACATCTGTCCGCAATCCTCGTTGCCGCACAAACCGGCAGGAGTGTTCAGGTAGAGTTCACGCATCACCCGGGCTGCATATTTCTGGGTTTTCCAAGGTTGATCCACAGCATTGAACAGATAGATGACGTGATGGCTAGGCTCATTTCCATGCGCATACTGGCCAATCATCCCGGTGCTGAAAATAGGCAACTCATCATCTGCAGAAGGATTGTAAGTAAACATACTGTCCAGCTTCTGGGCAAACCGTTCCTTACCTCCGGTCAAAACTATCAAACCGTCAATATCCTGCTGCACAGACCAGAAGTATTGCCAGCCGTTGCTCTCGCAGATGTGCGGAGTATAGTCGTCCGGCGAGAAGTTCCGGATAAACTCTCCCTTGTCATCACGGGGCTGCATGAAAGAACTTACCGGATTGTAGACATTCCGGTAATTACGGGAACGCTTATAAAACTCGTCCGCAACCTCCTTATCGCCCAGCTTCTCTGCCATACGGGCTATACAATAGTCATCATATGCATATTCCAGTGTTTTAGAAAGTGACCAGTTTTCCGAATTATACTGATCTGTCACATTATAAGGAACATAGCCATATTTCTTATATAACCCAATGCCACGATAGGAATCGATATTGGCAGTAGCTACACAAGCCTCCAAGGCCTTTTTCGCATCGAAGTCCCCAATACCTTTCAGATAGGCATCTACAATAACCGGCACAGAGTGGTAACCTATCATCATATCTGTCTCGCCCCCCTGAAAATTCCATACGGGAAGGCGGCCGTTCTGTTCGAAGAAGGCGAGGAAGGACTTCACCATATCATTCACCCGTTCCGGCTCAATAAAAGTATAGAGAGGATGAGCCGCACGGTAAGTGTCCCACAAGGAGAAAGTACTGTAATTTGTCCAGCCCTCTACCCGGTGCACTTGCTTGTCGGGACCGTAATAGGCGCCGTCCACATCACTGTAAATGGTAGGAGCAATCATCGAATGATATAAAGCTGTATAGAACTTGACTTTCTCATCGCGGTCATCGCATTTTATTTCTATCCGGGACAATTGTTCGTTCCAATCATCCTGCACAGCAGCCAGGTATTTGTCGAAATCATCATCAGGTACTTCTGCTGCTAGATTACGTGCCGCCCCTTCCATACTTACACCGGAGATGGCAGTACTGACAAGAATCTGTTCTCCTTCCTTAGTCTGAAAGTCGAATCGTGCAATGACAGATGTCCCTATCCGCTTGCCTTCTTTCTCTATGGCAGCTGTATCGAGCTGCATCGCAGCAAACGGTTTGGAGAAACGTGTACGGAAGTAGAGGCGCTGGTCGCGTGCCCAACCGTCAGAGTAACGGTAACCTTGCACCGTTACCGAATCGACGGCTTCTATGTGAGAATCATTGGTAAAATCCCAATTCATGGCTTTCCGCAAATTCAGGAAAACGGCAGCATCGGCTTTTGGGAAAGTATACCGCTGAATGCCACAACGCTCGGTGGCCGTCAACTCTACATTTATATTATAATCTTTCAGACGCACCTGATAATATCCAGCGCTTGCCGATTCTTCCGAATGAGAGAACAAAGAGTGAATGCCGAGCGGAGCTTCCGCCTCCTTATAAGGCAATGTCACCGGCATAAAAGAGATGTCATACAAGTCACCAGCGCCGGTTCCGGAGAGATGGGTATGGCTGAAGCCTGCAATGGTACTGTCCGGATAAAAATATCCGGAAATACGGTCCCAGCCCGGCAGTCCGTTGTCAGGACTGAGCTGCACCATGCCAAACGGCGCCTGGGCACCCGGATAGGTGTTTCCTGTAAAATCTGTACCGATAAAGGGATTCACAAACTCTGTATAAGACACACTCTTCACATCCGACACCTGCGAGGTGCATGCCAGAAAGGATGAAAAGACCACAAACAAACAACAAGATTTTATCAAATTCATAACATTATAGGGTTAACGTGTATAGTATAACAACCTAACCGGATAAAACACTTACACATCTTGTCACTTTTCTACAGAATTCATGCAAACAAAAGTAATACAAAATTCCGATTAATCCTCTTTTTTATTTTGTAAAAATATACTTTACACTATCTTTGTCACAAAAAGTCACAATGAATTACACGACCTATCTTTTCGACTTTGATTATACGCTTGCTGATTCTTCCCGCGGAATCGTCACTTGTTTCCGCAACGTACTGACCCGTCACGGATATACAGAGGTGACGGATGACGACATCAAACGTACTATCGGCAAGACTCTGGAAGACTCTTTTTCCATCCTCACCGGCGTGACAGATGCCGGACAACTGGCAGGATTCAAGGCAGAATACCGAAAAGAGGCCGATACGCATATGACTGTCAACACGGTGCTTTTCCTGGAAACCAAGTCCGTACTGACTGCACTGAAGGACTCCGGCGCCCGCATCGGAATCATCTCGACCAAATACCGATTCCGCATCAAGGAACTCCTCGACCAGCATTTTCCTGAAGATTTTATGGACATCATCGTGGGTGGTGAAGACGTGAAAGCCGCCAAGCCATCTCCCGAAGGGCTACTCCTTGCCATTAAGCGGCTACATGTCAGCAAAGCCGAGACCCTCTATATAGGCGACAGCACGGTAGATGCGGAAACAGCCCAAGCGGCCGGAGTAGACTTTGCTGGAGTCACCCACGGAGTAACCACTGCCAAAGAATTGGAGAAGTACCCACACCAGAAAATAATGAACACCTTGGAAGAACTGCTGGCAGTTCAGGAGGAGTATCCTTCCATATTCAAGATTGAAAATCCCATCCGGCCGGAAAACGCGCATGCCACTTCTCCCCGGAAACAGAAAAGGATAAGCGTCTGGCAAATCCTCCTTCTAGTGACACTCTTCTGGCTGGCTATTGAAGAGCTGGACATGACCGACGACAGCAACTTCTTCCCGGTTGTTTTCATACTGACATTGTGGGGTATCCTCCAAAAAAGAAGGATACTACCCAACAAAGCAAAAACTTTCATCGACTCATGGTGGCACCCCTGCGCAGTACGCTTACGCGCATTTCACATCAAGCTGATACAAGGGAGAAAAACTCCTCCCGCTGGCAACGAAACCTGCACCTGCCTGAATTGTGGCACCACCTATACCGGCAACTACTGTAACCGTTGCGGACAAAGCCGTAACACTCCACGCTATCGGTTGAGCAACGCGCTTAAAAACATTGCCGGAGGCTTCTTCAATATAGATAATGGCTTTGGACGTATCTGGATTACAGTCACATCCCATACAACACTACCGTCCGGGATACATGATTAGAGACTTCATCGGCGGTAAGCGTGTAGAGTATTTTCGCCCGTTCCAGACACTCTTCATTCTTGCAGCCCTTTATATCATGGCTGTACAACTGGTAGACCCGGAAGCTCTGAGCAAAAAAGAAAAGACGGAAAAGACAGAGCAGACAGACAAAGAAGAAATCATTGCCGCTAAAGAGAAGCTTACCAAAAAGATGGAGAAAACCTATAGCAAAGAGGAAAAGCGAGCCCTCGCCATCACTATAAAAAGCCTGGAGAAAAGCTTGAACAAACTGGAAGAGAAGAACGACTCCACTTCTGCCACACAGGTATCCGAACAGAACAGCGATGATGGCGACCTCATCGATGAATTTGTAAACGACACCTCGGAAGTGGGAGACAGACTGGAAAAAGTCTTCCAGAACTCTCCTTTCCTAATGAAAGTATGGAATCTGATGAAGAGCTGGGGACACGGAAACAAGGCATTCCGCATCATTGCCACACTGCCTTTGTTTGCACTTGCCACCCAACTTGCCTTCCGACGCCGGAAATATAAGTTAAACTACAATACCACGGAGCATGTGTTCATACAAGCCTACATAGCTTGCCAGATACTCCTGCTGAGCATCATCGTGCTGCCTTTCAACGGGTACGCAAAGGTAGACGATTTGTATGAGCTGCCTTTATGGCTTATTTTCGTCCTATTCTGTTGGGATTACAAACAATTGTACCGCTGCACCTGGTGGAGAAGCTTTTGGCGCACTATCCTCATGCTGACTTACAGTCTTGTGCTACTCGTCATATTCGCGTGTCTTGTAATGGCGCTGATGCTGGCCGGTATCTATGTTCTGAAATTCATTTTGTAACAGAAACCATCCCTACACGGACTGTTTCTCCTTGATGAAACAGTTTTTCTCCAATAATCTAAAAGTACAATCTGCATTAAAAGAACAAAAAAGCAAAAGAACATTTGTCCATTTAGAATAAAAAGAGTACTTTTGTGCCCGATTATTCCGCACCGGGTTCGACCAAGTGCTTTCTAAGTGATTAGAGACCACCCGACGGAGCTAACTTATACATTATATATAAGAAATGTACGCAATTGTAGAAATCAACGGTCAGCAATTCAAAGTAGAAGCTGGCAAAAAGCTGTTTGTACACCACATCCAGAATGCAGAAAACGGTGCAACAGTAGAGTTTGACAAGGTTCTTTTGGTAGACAAAGACGGCAACATCACCGTAGGTGCTCCCACAGTAGAGGGTGCAAAGGTTGTTTGCCAGGTCGTATCAAACATGGTAAAAGGCGATAAAGTTCTTGTTTTCCACAAGAAAAGAAGAAAAGGTTATCGTAAGTTGAACGGTCACCGTCAACAATTCACAGAGTTAACAATTACAGAAGTAGTAGCTTAATCAATTAAAACAGTAAGAAGAAATGGCACATAAAAAAGGTGTCGGTAGTTCTAAGAACGGCCGCGAATCACAGAGCAAGAGATTAGGCGTTAAGATATTTGGTGGCGAAGCTTGCAAAGCAGGTAACATCATCGTTCGTCAAAGAGGTACTGAATTCCACCCGGGTAATAACATCGGTATGGGAAAAGACCACACTCTTTTCGCTTTAGTAGACGGAACTGTACAGTTCAAAGTGGGCAAGGAAGACAGACGTTCAGTTTCTGTTATCCCTGCAGAAAATGCAGAAGCATAAGTTTCCGAACAAGAAATAAGGAAAAGGGATGCAATCCGAATAGGTTGCATCCCTTTCTTTTATGTCAAAAGCAACACTTTATTTGTTTTTTCCATATCTTTGCACTCACAAAACCGAATAACATAAAAACAAGTATAAGATATGCTTACCATCAAACAAATTACAGAAAACACCGACGCGGTTCTCCGCGGACTGGAAAAGAAGCACTTCAAGAATGCAAAAGAAACCATTGCACAAGTGCTGGACTTCAATGACAAAAGAAAAGCCAATCAAACCATCCTAGATAAAAACCTGGCAGAAGCCAACTCACTCTCCAAATCCATCGGACAACTGATGAAGGAGGGCAAGAAAGAAGAAGCAGAAGCCGCCAAAAGCCGCGTGGCCGAGCTGAAAGAAGTCAACAAGGACTTGCAAGCCAATATGGACCAGGCTGCCAACGATTTGCAGACTTTGCTTTATACCATCCCCAACGTTCCCTACGACAGCGTGCCTGAAGGCGTAGGTGCCGACGACAATGTAGTAGAGAAAATAGGTGGTATGGAAACCGAGCTGCCCAAAGACGCCCTGCCCCACTGGGAACTGGCCAAGAAATATGACTTGATAGACTTTGACCTGGGTGTCAAGATTACCGGTGCCGGCTTCCCCGTATACAAAGGCAAAGGCGCACAACTGCAACGCGCACTCATCAACTTCTTCCTGGACGAAGCACGCAAATCCGGCTATACGGAAATAATGCCGCCCACAGTGGTGAACGCCGCTTCCGGCTACGGCACGGGACAGCTGCCTGACAAGGAAGGGCAAATGTATCATTGCGAAGTGGACGACCTCTACTTGATTCCTACCGCCGAAGTCCCCGTAACCAACATCTACCGTGATGTGATTCTGGACGAAAAGCAGTTGCCCATCAAGAACTGTGCATACACACAATGTTTCCGCCGTGAAGCCGGTTCATACGGAAAAGACGTACGTGGCTTGAACCGCCTGCACGAATTCTCCAAAGTGGAACTGGTACGCATCGACAAACCGGAACACAGCAAACAATCCCACCAGGAGATGTTGGACCACGTGGAAGGTTTGCTTCAAAAGCTGGAACTCCCCTACCGCATCCTGCGCCTTTGCGGTGGCGATATGAGCTTCACGGCTGCCCTCTGTTTTGACTTTGAGGTGTATTCCGAAGCACAGAAACGCTGGCTGGAAGTAAGTTCCGTCTCTAATTTTGACACTTATCAAGCCAACCGTCTGAAATGCCGCTACCGTACGGCAGAAAAGAAAACAGAGCTTTGCCATACGCTGAACGGTTCCGCACTCGCTCTGCCACGCATTGTTGCCGCCTTGCTGGAAAACAACCAGACTCCAGAAGGAATCCGCATACCAAAGGCATTGGTTCCGTATACGGGATTTGAAATAATAGACTAAGGCCATAATAGTCACGTGCAGCAATACGCCTTTGACACTTTCTTTCGGGCACGAATTACATGAATTTCACAGTTGCGGTTAGCAAAAAACGTGAAATCCATGTAATTCGTGCCCGGAGTTTTATCATGACAAGCTTCTCCTGCGCAACTACAAAGTATTCTTCAAAATACGTGCAAACACCTCCTCGCGGAAATTACGTGCCACCGGAACAGTATGCCTCCCAACTATAATCCGATTGCCATCTATCATCTCAATCTTTTCCAAATTTATCAGATATGATTTATGGACTTGCTGAAATACTCCACCAGGAAGAGCCTCTATCATACGCTTCATGGTAGAACGTACAAGCAGCTTTGTGCTTTCCGTATAAATACAGACGTAATTTTCCAGCCCCTCCACCACCAGAATATCCTTAAACAACACCTTATGCATCTGACGGTCTGAACGGACAAATATAAAATTATTAGCTTCATCCGGCCATTTCTCCTGCTGCAAAAGACCATGTACTTTATTCACCGCTTTCAGGAACCGGTCAAACGAAATCGGTTTCAACAGATAGTCCGTAACATCAAGTTCATAACCTTTCAATGCATACTGCTCATAAGCGGAAGTGATAATCACATGAGGCGGATGGGCAAGAGATGCCAAGAGTTCAAGCCCCGAAAGATAAGGCATTTCAATATCCAGAAACAACAAGTCCGGCTGCTCAGTCTGCAAAAGAGTGTTCAACTGCATAGTATCTTCACATACACCCATTAAAGAAAGGAAATCCACCTTTTCCACATAGCGTTGCAATCCTTCACATGCAGTAGGCTCGTCATCGGTTATTACACATTTTACCTGTTTCATCCTATAATTCTATCACAAGTTTTACTCTAAACAAAGTATCTCCTCTATTTATGTCCAGCGTATGACGCTCCGGATATAGCAGCTCCAGCCTGCGCCTCAGATTTTCTATGCCGATTCCATGTTTTCCTTTCTGGTGCACTAATGGTTCCGGTATAGAATTTTCAATACTAAAACACAACTTGCCTTCTTTCAGACACATATCCATAGCTATAAAATAGTTCCCTCCCACATATTTGAAAGCATTCTCCACCAACGGTACAAACAACAATGGATAAATCTCAACCTGCGCCTCCATTTCATCGAAATGCACCTGCAACTGCAGCCGCTTCGTAGCACGAAGTTTACATAGGCTGATGTATTGTTTCAGATATTCCACTTCCACACGGACTTGCACTTTCTCCCCATCATTGTATAATTGGTAACGAAGCAAATCGGACAATTGCTCAAGAGTATGCCGCGGAGCCTCATTATTCTCATCTATCTGAAAATAAACCGTATTGAGTACATTAAAAAGAAAGTGTGGATGATATTGCGCTTTAAGGAATTTCAGTTCTGTCTGGAGCTGGTCATTTTTTATCTTCTCCAACTGCAGGCGTTGAGCTTCATTTTCCTTCTGTATCATCTGATTACGCAAGAATATATAAAAGAAGCCGCCAAGCAACATACTGACTATGGCCGGAACAGGCACATCGTATAAATCAAGACTTACCCCCATCAAAAAGCGGATGACCCACATCGTCAGAAGACACCAGACGGGAACCGTCAGGACAACTACCCCGTATTCCTGCCACCATACCAACTTCCGCTTCCGGCACAAACGAAGCCAATACTTCAATAGAAAAAAGATAGGATAAGACATGAAGAGTACCACAAGCATATCCTTCAGCATGAAATTCCACTCATTACTTTCCCAATAGTATTCATGTTTCGGAATATCATTCGCCACACGAATACACAGAAAAAGAATCACGGCAAATAATGCCGGCACCAGCCACTTGTTCCACAGTCTGCCCATAACAGTTACAAATTTACTCTTTTTGTTTCATCTATTTCTTTTTTCCTTCTGCTTTCTTTTGTCTCGCTGCCTTTTTGAAAACGCCAGGCGAAAGCAATACCCAGCACACGTTTGTTGTGCCGTTCGTCAACAAACGCCTGCACACCGGGAGATTGAATATCTACTTTTTGATAATTGGTGTTGAATACATCCTTGGCAAACAAGGTAACGGTGCATCTGTTACGGAACATCTTCTTTTGGATGCCGACATTCACTTCCAGCGCCGGATGTACTGTGGCTTGTCCGTAGGCCATTCGTCCATTATAATTTGCCGAAAGTTCGGCCGACCATACGGAAGTGAAAGCAAACTGGTTCATGCAGCCGAATATCGGGGTAAACATACGGTTTTTCATTTTCTGCCCTTGCTCCGTCCAACCATAATTATTATAAATACCGATAGCGGTCAGATTCACCTTCCAAAAAGAAACAGGTGAGAGGTTGGCGGCATGTACACGCATACCCGTCTGTACATAGGAAGACAGATTCTGGGGCATTACATAGATACGCCGCCCCTCCTGTTCGCGATAGCTCTTCATGATAGCATCATCTGTATGCGAGAAAAAGAGCACTGTCTGAAACCAGTCACGATACACATACCCCAACTCTATATTATCAGAGAAAGAAGGATGCAGCTTCGTATTTCCCCCTTCATGGGTATAGTCATCAAATATATAGGTAAAAGGATTCAAATCACCATAATTGGGGCGGGTAATACGCCTGCCATACGAAAGCTGAAACAGATGTTCCGAAGTCAAACCGTATTGCAAAGCAATAGTAGGAAACAAATGGAAGTAATTCGTTGTAAACGAAGAGTCTTTCTGTTGTGTATTTCCTCCAAAATCCCCGTGTACATGGGTATGTTCCAACCTTAGACCCGCTGAGATTTTCAAGCGGTCTTTCTCATAGCCGACTTGTAGATAAGAGGCATTGATATTCTCATCATATACGAATCGGGAACCAAGTGCCCCATCCGGCAGCCAGCCGGAAACCGACGGACGCATATAACCTGCCGTATTGTCTATCGTAACAAATGAGGTTTTGACTCCGGCCTGTAACTTCCAAACCTCACTCAATGGATAAACCGCATCTATCTGTCCGACATATAAGTCGGTATTTCCCTTCATATCCCCTTTCAATGTATCGGGCTTAAAACTATCCATCAACTGGTTTCCAACACGGTAGTAATGGAAATAATCAAAAGAAGCGCTGAGTTCTCCCCCTTCTCTTTTCAGCTTGTGCACCATACTGGTTCCGGCAGAAACATTATTCCGGTTTTGCTCCGCATGGCTGTAAGTATTTCCCGCAACTCCGGTTTCTCGGATTTCCGTAAACATGCCTGCATTTTCCCTTTGCCGGGAAAAGTTTCCACCCAATGAGACTCCCCAAACTGTCCGCTCATTGAGATAATAATCACATCCGGTACGAAAATAGTGCGAATAATTCCTACGCTTCCGGTAAGAGTCCTGCATCATCCTTCCTCCATCCCGTTCGAACGCACGGTCGATAAACAAGTCTATGACATCCTTCCCCTGATAATACGAATAGTTCAAATAAAGATTGAACTTATTCTCCCGGATATTCATGGAGGCACCTCCATAACCGCTACCCGTCCGTCCAAGACTGCCATTGCCGTTCAAGGCCAGATTCACACCGCGCAGTCTGATTTTTCTTGTACGGATATCAATCAACCCGGAGCTTCCCGCCGCATCGTGGCGTGCGGAAGGCTGGGTTATCAAGTCTATCTTATCAGCATTAGTTGCAGGAGTAGATTTCAACAGACTCATCAATTCATCTCCCGAAAGATAAGTAGGCTTGCCATCCATCAGAATCGTCGCACCGCTTTGTCCGTTCAGCAAGATATTACCATTGGAATCTATCACGACTCCCGGCAGGGAAGCAAGAACATCATAAAGACTTCCCGTACTTTGAGTGACTGACGCATCCATCCGGTAACTTGTTTTACCGGCAGATATTTCTACCAACGGGAGTTTAGCAGTTACCATAATTTCTTCCAAACGCTGGTCGGCAATCGTATCCTGCTGCGACCAAACCACCAAAGGCATACTCAATAAAATTGCCCCTAAAAAAACATTTCGATACATACTCTTCCTCATTTTTTATTTCAAAAGTAGGCAGGCTGTAGAAAGTGAACAAATTATAGTGACAAAGGAATGTCATCCAGTGACAACATGCAGTTTTACCCTATTCTTCTTTTGATATTACCAAATAACCCCTATCTTTGCAAAATCTATCAATCTGACAGTAATTGCGTAATTACACCAACAAAATTATTAGATAATGAATAAAATCATTAGCAAAGAACACTTTTCTGAAAAGGTCTTTAAGTTAGTCATTGAAGCACCATTGATTGCCAAATCACGTAAGGCAGGGCACTTTGTCATTGTACGTGTGGGCGAAAAAGGCGAACGTATGCCGCTTACCATTGCGGAAGCCGACCCGGTAAAGGGAACCATCACACTGGTGGTTCAGGAAGTCGGGCTCTCCTCTACCCGTCTTTGCGAACTGAACGAAGGCGATTATATTACGGATGTTGTCGGCCCGTTGGGACAAGCTACGCACATTGACAACTTCGGTACTGTGGTCTGTGCCGGAGGTGGTGTAGGCGTAGCTCCCATGCTCCCTATCGTGCAAGCGCTGAAAGCTGCCGGCAACCGCGTCATCACCGTACTGGCAGGACGTACCAAAGAACTGATCATCCTTGAAAAGGAGATGCGCGAAAGCTCCGACGAAGTCATTATCATGACCGACGACGGTTCCTACGGACGAAAAGGTCTGGTGACGGAAGGCGTAGAAGAAGTCATCAAGCGCGAGAAGGTGAACAAGTGTTTCGCCATCGGCCCCGCCATCATGATGAAATTTGTTTGTTTGCTGACAAAGAAATACGAAATCCCCACGGATGTATCCCTGAATACGATTATGGTTGACGGTACCGGCATGTGTGGCGCCTGCCGAATCACCATCGGAGGAAAGACCAAATTTGTATGTGTGGACGGCCCTGAGTTCGACGGACATCAAGTGGACTTCGACGAGATGCTGAAGCGTATGGGCGCTTTTAAAAACATCGAACGCGAGGAGATGCACAAGCTGGAAGAACCTCAGACCTGCCAAGCTACCGGTGAAAACATGGAAGATGAGAAAAGCCGTAATGCTGCATGGCGTCAGGAGTTACGCAAATCCATGAAAGCCAAAGAACGGACTGCCATTCCACGCGTGGAGATGAACGAGCTCGATGCAGAATACCGCTCGCACAGCCGCAAGGAGGAAGTCAACCAAGGGTTAACGAAAGAACAAGCGCTGACAGAGGCCAAACGTTGCTTGGACTGCGCCAACCCCGGATGTACGGAAGGTTGTCCGGTAGGTATCGACATCCCCCGCTTCATCAAGAACATTGAGCGCGGTGAATTCCTCGAAGCAGCCAAGACACTGAAAGAAACCAGTGCACTGCCTGCCGTCTGCGGTCGCGTCTGCCCGCAAGAGAAACAGTGCGAATCCAAATGTATCCATCTGAAAATGAACGAAAAGCCGGTAGCCATCGGCTATCTGGAACGTTTTGCCGCTGACTACGAACGGGAGAGCGGACAAATCTCCATACCTGAAATCAAGGAAAAGAACGGTATCAAAGTAGCTGTCATCGGTTCGGGTCCCGCCGGTCTGTCATTTGCCGGAGATATGGCGAAGTATGGCTATGACGTGACTGTTTTCGAAGCACTGCACGAGATTGGTGGTGTATTGAAATATGGCATTCCTGAGTTCCGCCTGCCCAACAAAGTGGTGGATGTGGAAATTGACAACCTTGCCAAAATGGGAGTAGAATTCGTCAAGGACTGTATCATCGGCAAGACGCTCAGCGTGGAACAACTGGAAGAGGAAGGATTCAAGGGCATATTCGTAGCTTCCGGAGCAGGACTGCCCAACTTTATGAATATCCCCGGCGAGAACTCCATCAATATCCTCTCGTCCAATGAATACCTGACCCGTGTCAATCTGATGGATGCCGCCAGTGAAGACTCCGATACTCCGGTTCCTTTCGGCAAATGCGTAGCCGTGATAGGTGGCGGCAATACAGCTATGGACTCCGTACGTACCGCACGCCGTCTCGGTGCAGAGCGTGCCATGATTATCTACCGTCGTTCGGAAGAAGAAATGCCGGCACGTATCGAGGAGGTGAAACATGCCAAGGAAGAAGGTGTAGAGTTCTTGACCCTCCACAACCCAATCGAATACATTGCCGACGAACAAGGAAAAGTAAAACAAGTGGTGCTTCAGAAAATGGAACTGGGTGAACCGGATGCCAGCGGACGCCGCAGTCCCGTACCCATCCCCGGAGCCACAGAAACCATCGACATCGACCTTGCCATCGTCAGCGTAGGTGTATCTCCCAACCCGATTGTCCCAAGCTCCATCAAGGGATTGGAATTGGGCCGGAAGGGAACGATTGCCGTCAATGATAACATGCAGTCGTCCATCCCTAACCGTTGGTTATCGAGTAAGACGATTTTCAACGGTAACTGCTTGCGTTTTACGGTGCCCAGCTCTTGCACATTCATCATGAAAGAGCCGTCACCGGAGATACAGACGACGGTATCGTTCGGTCGCGCGACTTGTGCGCCAACCGCCGCAGGTAAACCAAAACCCATGGTGCCTAAGCCGCTGGAGGTGATGAAATTTTCCGGGCGAGTGTGGGCGATGTGCTGGGCAGCCCACATCTGGTGCTGCCCCACATCTGTGGTCACGACGCAATCCGCAGGTTTTCGATCCGACAGTTGTTTTAACAACAACGGCGCGTAGATAGCGTCACCGGGATGGTCGTAACGCCAGGTATGTTCATCACGCAGCTGCGCGCAGTATTGCTGCCAGTCATTGATATTTAACGGCTGCTGTAATGCTGGTAAAAGAGCATTTAAATCACCCTGTAAAGCCACATGTACCTGACGCAGCTTGTTCATTTCTGCCGGATCGATATCCATATGGATAACGCTGGCGTGTGGTGCGAAGGTGTTCAGTTTGCCAGTCACCCGGTCATCAAAACGTGCACCCACGGCGATCAGCAGATCGCACTCCTGCACTGCGAAGTTCGCCGCTTTGGTGCCGTGCATTCCCAGCATGCCCAGATAGTACGGATAATCCGCTTCAACTGCGCCCAGCCCTTTCAGCGTGCAGGTGACAGGCATTTTTGTGGTAGCGAGAAATTCACGCAAAGCCGGAACTGCCTGCGCCATGCCAACGCCACCGCCAACGTACAGCATCGGTTTTTGCGCTTTTGCCAGCATCTGGCGCGCTTGCTCGACTTCGGCATGGGGGAAAGTCACTTCGTTTTCAACGGTGGTGAACCACGGTTCCAGATCGCCGCTGGCTAACTGGATATCTTTTGGGATATCGACCAGAACCGGACCAGGACGACCTGAGCTGGCAACGTCGAATGCTTCAGCCATGATGCGCGGCAACTCTTCCAGCGACTGCACCAGAAAGCTGTGCTTGGTACAGGCTAATGACAATCCCAGTACATCCACTTCCTGAAATGCGTCAGTGCCGATAAACGGTGCAGACACCTGACCGGTGATGGCAACGACAGGGATGGAATCTAACAGTGCGTCCGCAAGCCCGGTTATCAGGTTGGTTGCACCTGGACCAGACGTGGCGATACATACGCCAGTTTTGCCGGTAGCACGGGCATAACCGATAGCCGCCATTGCTGCACCTTGCTCGTGTCGGCACAGCAAGTGTTCCACGCCACCGTCATACAATGCATCGTAAACCGGCATAATTGCGCCACCCGGATAACCGAAAACGGTGTTCACACCCTGTGCCCGCAACGCATGTACCACCCACTGTGCGCCATTCATAGTTAGTTCCCCGTCCTGAATCTTGAGAAACAGAATTTTGTGCTGTTATTCATTGTCTGCTCCTCAGTTATGTTTTTAAGGTCAAAAAAAACCCCCGGACCTTTCGGTGCGGGGGTCTTAGTTCGTTAAGGCTTGATCTCTAAGCCTTTCCTCGTCCAAGTGCAGCCCCGCACGGTGGGATAATAATCACCACCACGCTAATCACGACCAGGCTAATCACTCGTAGAAGGGCTGTCATTTTGTCTTTTCTTGCATCTTGTTCGAAGGAATGCCTAAAGAGTTACCATAGATTTTGCGAATAGCACAAGATATTTTTTGGCCTATTTTTATGATGTCTTTAATAATTTCAAGAGAAATTGTTGTTTTTTAAAAAGAAAATAGTGAGTGAAAAAAATTCAATTTCAGTATGAATGTTGTTCCCTTCCTCGTAGTTCATCCTTTGCCCGCTGCATTTTTGCGAGCATCATTCCACCGCCAGAACAACTCAACTTCACTTACACAAATAAACCGGAATCAGCCACTAAAATTCACGAATTAGCGGGCTACAGCAGCGATATCTTATGCACATAATGGTGACTCAAGGAGGGCTTATGTCACTGTCAATTGTTCATACCCGCGCAGCCCTGGGAGTAAATGCGCCCCCAATCACTGTTGAGGTACATATCAGTAAAGGTCTACCCGGCTTAACGATGGTGGGCTTACCAGAAACAACGGTAAAAGAAGCCCGCGATCGCGTGCGCAGCGCCATTATCAATAGCGGATATGAATATCCGGCGAAAAAAATCACCATCAATCTGGCTCCAGCCGATCTGCCAAAAGAAGGGGGACGATATGATTTACCTATCGCCATTGCGTTGCTGGCGGCCTCAGAACAGCTTACAGCCAATAAATTAGATGAATATGAATTAGTCGGAGAACTGGCGCTTACAGGCGCTCTGCGTGGCGTTCCCGGCGCAATCTCCAGTGCAACTGAAGCTATTAAGTCGGGCAGAAAAATTATCGTCGCGAAAGATAACGAAGATGAAGTGGGGCTAATTAACGGTGAAGGATGCCTGATAGCCGATCATCTGCAGGCTGTCTGTGCGTTTCTGGAGGGTAAGCACGCTCTCGAACGCCCGAAACCAACTGATGCAGTATCCCGGGCGCTACAACATGATCTCAGTGATGTTGTCGGTCAGGAGCAAGGAAAGCGAGGACTGGAAATTACCGCCGCTGGCGGGCACAACCTTTTACTGATTGGGCCGCCGGGAACAGGTAAAACAATGCTCGCCAGCCGTATTAATGGCCTGTTGCCAGATTTAAGCAATGAAGAGGCACTGGAGAGCGCTGCGATATTAAGTCTGGTAAATGCTGAATCAGTACAAAAACAATGGCGGCAGCGCCCGTTCCGCTCACCTCATCACAGTGCGTCGTTAACTGCGATGGTGGGCGGTGGTGCAATTCCAGGGCCAGGTGAAATTTCGCTGGCGCATAACGGCGTGCTTTTTCTTGATGAGCTACCTGAATTTGAACGGCGTACACTGGATGCCTTGCGAGAGCCGATTGAATCCGGGCAGATCCATCTTTCACGCACACGAGCAAAAATAACCTATCCAGCCCGTTTCCAACTTGTTGCGGCGATGAATCCCAGCCCTACCGGACATTATCAGGGAAACCATAACCGCTGCACACCAGAGCAAACGCTGCGTTATCTCAACCGACTCTCTGGTCCCTTTCTCGACCGCTTCGATCTCTCACTGGAGATCCCATTACCGCCACCCGGCATTTTGAGTAAAACGGTAGTGCCGGGAGAAAGCAGCGCCACCGTTAAACAACGCGTAATGGCCGCCAGAAAGCGCCAATTTAAGCGGCAGAATAAACTGAACGCCTGGCTGGATAATCCGGAAATACGCCAATTCTGCAAGCTTGAGAGCGAAGATGCGCAGTGGTTGGAAGAAACGCTGATCCATCTGGGGTTATCGATTCGTGCCTGGCAGCGGTTATTGAAAGTTGCACGAACCATTGCTGATATTGATCAGTCCGACATTATCACACGTCAGCATTTGCAGGAGGCAGTTAGCTATCGTGCCATTGACCGTTTGCTCATCCATCTGCAAAAACTACTGACATAAAAAAAAGGGCATTTCGCCCTTTTTATTAATCGTCAGAATCGGTGTAGTCTTCAGCACCTTCAACCTGCGGTTTACCGCCGGAAAGGGTGTGAAAACGTTTTGGACGCTTGATACGCGTCATATACTTGGACCACACGCGTTCTGCTTCTGTCACTGGCTCACGTTCGCCACGGCATACTGCTACGAAGAGTTTCTCTTCCTCGGTAACCGGCTCGCGTTTGCCAAGATCCAACTCATTGAAGGCATAACCATGACGCTCAAGCAGTTGTGCCTCTTTGATGGTGAAGTCACCATGACGAGAGAATCCACGTGGATAATGTTTATTGTCGAAATATCGATTAGTCGTCGTAAAGCTTTCCGCCATCCTGCACGCTCCTAATTCTTTGACCGAGCTAGTTATGGCGCGGAGTATTAGTTACGCTTGACAGAGTGTAAAACAAAACATTTAAATCATAACGACAAATAATTTTGCGGAGAGCACTGTGGATACGGAATTGTTAAAAACTTTCCTGGAAGTTAGCCGAACGCGTCACTTTGGTCGAGCGGCTGAATCGCTCTATCTGACCCAATCAGCCGTGAGCTTTCGAATCAGACAACTGGAAAATCAACTGGGTGTGAATCTTTTCACCCGCCACAGAAACAATATCCGTTTAACCGCCGCCGGAGAAAAGCTTCTGCCTTATGCAGAAACGCTCATGAGCACCTGGCAGGCCGCCCGTAAGGAGGTGGCGCATACCTCACGACATAACGAGTTTTCTATCGGTGCCAGCGCCTCATTGTGGGAATGTATGCTTAATCAGTGGCTGGGACGTTTGTATAAAAATCAGGATGCCCATACAGGCTTACAGTTCGAAGCGCGAATTGCCCAACGGCAGTCTCTGGTAAAACAGCTGCATGAACGCCAGCTTGATCTTCTTATTACTACTGAAGCGCCCAAAATGGACGAATTTAGCAGTCAGTTGCTCGGGTATTTCACTTTAGCGCTTTATACCAGTGCCCCTTCCAAACTAAAGGGAGATCTTAACTATCTGCGACTGGAATGGGGGCCAGATTTTCAACAGCATGAGGCAGGTTTGATCGGTGCTGACGAAGTTCCCATTCTGACAACCAGTTCTGCTGAACTGGCACAGCAACAGATTGCGACGCTTAATGGTTGCACCTGGCTACCCGTCAGTTGGGCGCGTAAAAAGGGCGGCCTGCATACCGTTGTCGATAGCACAACACTTTCACGGCCGCTTTATGCCATATGGCTGCAAAATAGCGATAAAAATGCGTTGATTCGCGATCTATTGAAAATTAACGTGCTGGATGAAGTGTATTAATCTGAATGGCTGGCAAGGATGCCGGTAGAAGGATTTACTTCGGAGAGGTTATTTCAGATAAAAAAAATCCTTAGCTTTCGCTAAGGATGATTTCTGGCAGGGGCGGAGAGACTCGAACTCCCAACACCCGGTTTTGGAGACCGGTGCTCTACCAATTGAACTACGCCCCTAATTAGGGTGGCGGAACGGACGGGACTCGAACCCGCGACCCCCTGCGTGACAGGCAGGTATT
>ERZ773103.908-NODE-908-length-33226-cov-4.278707_pt1 | contig 33226 bp, 28 predicted proteins | sample MGYA00511118_ERZ773103 | MGnify/ENA primary metagenome ERZ773103 (study PRJEB29015, sample SAMEA2737821) | human gut metagenome | biome: human gut; feature: human-associated habitat; material: faeces | place: China | collected 2012 ... | reverse complement strand
AGCACGATACTGACGCAGGTCGTGGTAGATCCTTATGATGAAGCTTTTTATACGCCGACGAAAGTACTGGGACGTTACATGAATGCAGAAGAGGCAGGCGTGGAGCGCAAGAAGGGTAATTTTGTGGTGGAAGAGCCTGGAAAAGGGTTCAGACGTATCGTATCGGCACCGAATCCGGTAAGAATCATAGAGATTGACGCAATCCGTGCATTATTAGATGCGGATCAGACAGTAATTGCCTGCGGAGGCGGCGGTATACCAGTACTTGAACAGGATAACCGTCTAAAAGGAGCCAGTGCGGTGATAGAAAAGGATCTGACGGCAGGAAAACTTGCAGAAGAGATCGACGCAGATGAGTTGATCATCCTGACAAGTGTGGAGAAAGTCAAGATCAATATGGGACGTCCGGAAGAAGAAGACTTAGGAGAAATCAGTCTGGAAGATGCAAAGAAGTATATGGAAGAGGGACATTTTGGCATTTACAATATGCTGCCAAAATTCAGCGCCTCTGTATCCTTCATCGAGAAGAGAGAGGGACGGAGTGCACTGATCACTTCGTTTGAACATTTAAAAGACGCATTAAAAGGTAAAACCGGAACCGTGATCCGCCGTGAAGAAGAATTATTGCAATAAAAATATAATCTGAGAAACCATTAAAGGTGAGGCCGCATATACTGTGATAGCAGGCAGTATATGCGGTTTTGCCATATTTTTATTGCAATAAAAGCATCTGCCATCGAAAAAGGGATGAGGTGAGATCGTGCGATTCTGTGAACTGAAATGCAAGGAAGTGGTAAATGCATGCGACGGGAAAAGACTGGGATATATTGTAGATCTCATTCTTGACGACTGTAAGGGATGTATTGATGCGATCATTATTCCAAAGACTGGAAAAATGTGCGGATTTTTCAGCGACGGATCAGAGTATATCATTCCGTTTCGCTGTGTGAAAAAAATCGGGGAAGATATCATTTTAGTTGAGATTCATGAGGAAAAGTAAATTGACTTATGAATCGGTAACAGATATACTATTAATGTTAAGAGTGTTTATTTTGAAAGGATCAGATCAGAATGAAGTGCCCATATTGTAATCATTTGGATACAAAAGTAATAGACTCCAGACCGATCGACGATGGAACAGCTATCAGAAGACGACGGATCTGCGATGCATGTGGCAAGCGTTTTACGACTTATGAGAAGGTTGAGACGATACCACTGCTTATTATCAAGAAGGATAATACAAGAGAGAATTATGACAGAAGTAAGATTGAGAATGGCATATTAAGGGCATGTTATAAGCGACCGGTTTCTACAGAATCGGTGAAGCAGATCATTGATCGAATAGAGACAGAGATATTTAGTCGAGAGGAAAAAGAGATTCCGAGCAGCCTGGTCGGTGAGATCGTTATGGAAGAACTGAAAGGTCTGGATGAGGTTGCGTATGTACGATTTGCATCTGTATACAGAGAGTTTAAGGATGTAAATACATTTATGGATGAATTGAAGAAGATATTAGAGTAAGAGGGCGTTACGAAAGGCGATAGTAGTACAGACAGATGGGATGATAATGTATGAGAACATATAAGTTGACCATTTCTTATGATGGCAGCAGGTACCAGGGATGGCAGCGTCAGGCGACCACAGATAATACCATTCAGTTTATTTTGGAGTGGAGTTTGAGCAAATTGGTAGGATATAAAGTCCAGATCGATGGATCGGGACGTACGGATGCGGGAGTACATGCCCGCGGACAGGTGGCGAGCGTGAAGCTTTCCAGATTGTATGATGTAAGAGAACTTAGAGATTCGTTGAATCGATACTTGCCGGAGGATATCCGGATCGTGAAAGTGGAACTGGTGAAGAACGGATTCCATGCGAGAAAGAGTGCCAAGGGCAAGAAGTATGAGTATTATATAGATTGCAGAGAGAAACCGGATGTATTTTCAAGAAGATACTGTTATCATTATCCGGAGAAGTTAGATATTGAAGCTATGAGAAATGCGGTTCCGTATCTGATCGGACCGAAGAATTTCACAAGCTTTACAGACGATAAAGAATGTAAAGATCCTGTGAGAAGGATTACGAATATTAAGATTGTAAGCAATGGAGAGAAGGTAAGGATCACTTACTACGGAACCGGATTTTTGTACCATATGGTTCGGATACTGACAGGGACACTTCTGGAGATTGGAACCGGGAAGAGGGATGCATCGATGCTTCCGGTAGTGATCGCGGCAGAGGACAGAAGTCTGGCCGGATTCCTTGCACCTGCAAGAGGATTGTTCCTCAGAAAGGTATATTACTAGAGAGTATATTATTTATTAGAATTATTAGATGGGGAGAGAAGTACACGAAATGAAGTTTGTATCATGGAATGTAAATGGACTGCGTGCCTGTGTAAAAAAAGGATTTGAAGAGATATTTAGGGAGCAGGATGCGGATATTTTCTGTATTCAGGAGTCTAAGATGCAGGAAGGACAGTTGGATCTTGATACCCCCGGGTATTATCAGTACTGGAATTATGCTGAGAAAAAGGGATATTCAGGAACTGCGATATTTACGAAGAAGGAACCTTTGTCGGTAGCGTATGGAATCGGAGTGGAGGAACATGACCATGAAGGACGCGTGATCACGTTGGAATATGAAGATTTTTATTTTGTGACAGTTTATACTCCGAATTCCCAGAGTGAGCTTGCGAGACTTTCTTATCGTATGAAGTGGGAAGATGATTTTCTGACCTATTTAAAAGGGTTGGAAGAGAAGAAACCGGTAGTGTTCTGTGGGGATCTGAATGTAGCACATAAGGAGATTGACCTTAAGAATCCAAAGACGAACCGTAAGAATGCCGGATTTACGGATGAAGAACGAGGCAAATTTACTGCGCTATTGGAGGCTGGATTTATTGATACTTTCCGGTATTTTTATCCGGATGCAGAAGGAATCTATTCCTGGTGGTCTTACAGATTTAAAGCAAGAGAGAAGAATGCGGGATGGAGAATTGATTATTTCTGCGTTTCTGAATGTATGAGGGACAGACTGGTAGATGCGAAGATCTTGACGGATGTTATGGGATCAGACCATTGTCCGGTCGTATTAGAGATGAAATAAGATTAAAAATAATGAGATACCAAAGGTGTGATATCTATAGACCTTTGGTATCTCGTTTTACATTTTTACAGGAATCCACCGTCAAAACCGATGACTTGTCCGGTCATATACTCCGGTGCATGGGCACTGTCCCAGATCATCTGAGCGGCTTCGTCCGGGCTGGCAAAACGTCCGGCCGGAATCTCATCGGCGAGAACGGTACGTTCGTATTCATCCAGTTGTCCGTTCATTTCGGTATCAATAACGCCGAAAGCGATGGCGTTGACCTGGATATTACTTGGAGCCAGTTCTTTGGAAAGAGCTCTTGTCAGACCGTTGATTCCGGACTTGGTAGCAGAATATGCGACTTCACAGGACGCACCGGAAGTTCCCCACATGGAAGAGACATTTAAGATGCGTCCGGCGTGGATTTTTAACATGCCGGGGATTGCCTCTCGACAACAGTAAAAGACGGAGGACAGGTTAGTACTTAAGATAGAGTTCCATTCTTCGTCGGTCATATCGTGCATAAGTCCGATGTGGGCGATTCCGGCGTTATTTATAAGAACGTCCAGATGTTCACATTCCGCATAGATTTTCTGAAAGATCTGTCGGACGGTATCAGGATCACCGATGTTGCCCGGCACCAGTGTGCAGGATGCACCAGGAATCTTAAGAATCTCATCGGCAACCTGGTTTAGCTGATCTAGGGAACGGTTCGCATTCAGAAATACATGATAACCGTTCTTTGCAAATAACAGGGCGCAGCTTTTCCCGATGCCACGGGATGCGCCGGTAATGAATACATTTTTTTTCATAATAAATTACTCCTTATGGCATCATTATATACCAGGAATCATTGATATTTAAAGTGCAGGATGATAAAATTAATATATTAGAGCAATAAAAGAAAAATCAGGAATTATTACTCGAGAAGGAGAATCTGATGATTGATAAAGCAATGAGATTTGCAACAAAAGCACATGAAGGACAGGTCCGCAAGGGGACAAGCAGGCCGTACATTGTGCATCCAATCGAAGTAGGAGATATTGTATCTACTATGACAAAGGACGAGGAAGTAATCAGTGCCGCTATTCTTCATGATACGATTGAAGATTGCAAAGGGGTGACGAGAGATGTCCTGAAAGAAGAATTTTCAGAGCGGGTGGCATCTCTGGTGGCACAGGAGAGCGAGGACAAGAGTAAGACCTGGAGAGAGAGAAAAGGAACGACGATTCAGAGAATACGGACTGCGCAGAGAGAAGTGCAGATGATCGGGCTTGCAGATAAGCTGTCGAATATGAGAGATATAGACAGAGATTATCCGGTGGCAGGTGAAGAATTGTGGAATCGTTTCCGAATGAAGGATAAGAATATCATCGGCTGGTATTATAAAGGAGTGCGTGATGCACTGAAGGAGAATTTCGATGGTGTACCGGCGTATGAAGAATATTGTAAGTTGATCAAGAAGAATTTTGGAGAATAGAACATGATTATCAGTGCGAGCAGAAGAACTGATATACCGGCGTTATATTCCGAGTGGTTTATGAACCGGCTGAGAGAAGGAGAGATGCTGGTTCCGAATCCCTACAACAGGAAGAAACTACAGCGGATTAAATTGTCGCCGGATACGATTGACATGATCGTATTCTGGACGAAGAACCCGGAGCCGATGATCCCACATTTAAAAGAACTGGATCAGATGGGGTATCACTATAGTTTTCAGGTGACGATCACAGATTACGGGGAAGATATAGAACCGGAAGCTCCGTGCACAGAAGATGTGATGGCCAGTTTTATTCTGATGAGTGAGATGCTTGGAAAAGAACGGATGGATTGGAGATTTGACCCGATTTTGCTGGATGGCAGATATACGGTGGATTATCACCTGCATCAGTTTGATACGATGTGCAGATGGCTTCAGGATGCAACGACCAGATGTACGATCAGTTTTATAGATGCGTATAGAGAAAGCCCTTACAGGGAATTGGAGATAGAAGAGATAGAAGAACTGGCAGAGGGAATCGGTAAGATTTCCGAGAAATACCATTTGCCGGTGTACACGTGTGCAGAAAAAGCAGATCTGAGTCGATTTGGAATCATGCCTGGAGCGTGTATTGACAAAGAGAGAATCCAGAGGATTTTAGGATATCGTCTGGATGTTAAGAAAGCAGCCGGACAGAGAAAGGCCTGTGGCTGTGTGGAAAGCCTGGATATCGGGGTATATGACACTTGCATCCACGGCTGTCGCTATTGTTATGCGACTGGAACGGGCAGTGCAGAAAATGCAGTGAAAAAATATGAACAACATGATCCGAAGTCACCACTTTTGATCGGACATCTAAAAGGGGATGAGGTCATTACAGATAAAATACTTACGTCTAACAGGGATGATCAATTATCCTTATTTGATCTTCCGAGAATAGATTTGATATATTAATGAAATTTGGAGAATTGAGATGGCAAAAGAAACTGAAAAAAAGAGTGCAAAGAATAAGATCGTATCGGCGGCATGGCAGCTGTTTTATGAGAAAGGATACAATAAGACAACCGTAGATGACATCATTGAATTATCAGGTACATCAAAAGGTTCTTTTTATTATTATTTCAGTACAAAAGATGAATTATTAAATACATTATCACTGATGTTGGATGAATATTATGAAGTGTTGGATGAGAAGATGGATCCGGATATGAACAGCTTTGATAAATTATTGTACTTGAATTATGAGGTGCATAAATGGTTAGAAGAGAGCGTAAATCTGGAACTTTTGACTTCACTGTATTCCACGCAGTTAGTTGCCAGTGGTCAGAGCTGCCTGTTAGACCAGAATCGCGTATATTATAAATTGTTGAACCGGATCATTGAGGAAGGACAGAAACGTGGGCAGATCAGGGCAGATGCTTCGGTAACAGAGATCGCGAGATATTATGCTATGTGTGAGAGAGCGTTGGTTTCCGACTGGTGTCTGAGTAGAGGCGCATATCATCTGGGAGATCACAACAAAAAATATATGGCATATATGCTGGAACATTATAAGGGACAAGAATAGGATGTACAGGATCTGAGGATACTTTGTACAGGAGGAAGAACGTAAGATGTATGATATAGGAATTATAGGTGGCGGGATCGCCGGGATGACGGCTGCAATCTATGGAACCCGCGCCGGAAAAAAAGTGATTCTTTTGGAAGGAACAGGTGTCGGAGGACAGATCACATTATCTTCGAATGTAGAGAATTACCCGGGTATTAAGAGTATATCGGGAAATGAACTGGCCATAAATTTAAGAGAGCAGGCCGAGAATCTGGGAGCTGAGATAAAGTCAGCGAATGTGACAGAAATTAAAAATACAGAAAAAGAAAAGATACTGGTAACAGCTTCTGAAGAGATTCCGTGTAAAACGGTAATTATCGCCTCCGGACAGACGCATAGAAAACTTGGTATCCCCGGGGAAGAAAAACTGACAGGGATGGGTGTATCGTATTGTGCAGTATGTGACGGTGCATTTTTCAAAGGAATGGATGTGGCCGTTGTAGGCGGCGGAAGTACGGCACTGCAGGATGCTGCTTACTTAAGCACTTATTGTAATAAAGTATATCTGATTCATCGAAGAGATGAGTTTCGTGGAGAACAGCATCTGGTTGAGGCACTAAAAGAGAAAGAAAATATTGAATTTGTACTTAGCCATGTAGTAACAGAGATCCACGGGGATTTTATGGTGGAAGGAATCCGGATAGAAGATAAGAAGTCCGGAGAGAAGTCCGAATTAAAAGTGGATGGAGTGTTCGTTGCGGTAGGACAGATTCCGGGAAATGAGAGATTTAGAGAAGTTGTGGAACTTGACAGTGATGGCTATATTATCGCAGGTGAGGATTGTCAGACCTCGGCAGCAGGAATTTATGTTGCCGGAGATTGCAGGACCAAGAAAGTCAGACAACTGATCACTGCGGCGGCAGACGGTGCAGTTGCAGCACTTGCAGCTTGTGAACAGTGTTAGCACTGGTTTTAGATATAAAAAGAGAGATAAAAGGGTATATAAAAAGGAATATGAACAGGAGGAAATATTATGGGCTTTCAGATTAAAAATATTAAAATTAATCAAGAAACCAGACCGCTTGGACTGGACGTTGAGAAGCCATTGATATCATGGCAGTTTTCGTCGGAGAAGCCGATGCTTCAGAAACAGATGCGGATCTACATTGGAACAGAGAAAGGCGGAAGTGATATCTGGGATACAGGTGTGTTAAACCGCAGCAGAAGTATCGGAACAACATACGCAGGAGAGGAGTTAAAACCACAGACCAGATATTATGTGACAGTTGAGACCTGGAATCAGGATGGTGAGTATGCAAAAGGAGAGAGTGATTTCGAGACCGGTCTTATGAATAAGACACTGGACGCCTGGGATCGGGCAGCCTGGATCGGTGGCTCTTCTAAGAAGAAATACAGTATTCTGATGCGTGAGATCACATTGGAGAAGGAAGTAGAGAAGGCAAGATTGTATGTATCTGCCCGCGGCGTTTATGAGGCAAAGATCAACGGAGAGCCAGTGGGAGATTCCTACTGCGCTACAGGTATCAGCCAGTTTGCACATCACGTTATGTATCAGACGTATGATGTGACAGAAGGTTTAAAACCGGGTATAAATGGAATCGGATTTATGGTAGGACCGGGCAAGTGGACGGATCTCTATACATACGCGGAAGAACAGGAACGTTTTTGTGAGCCGAGAGCCAGTGTAATGGCGAAAATGGTGATTACATATACAGACCATACGACAGAGACTATCGTGACAGATGCCGAACACTGGCAGTTATACGATGATTCTCCGTATTGTTATCTGAAAGATTCTATGGGAGAACGTTACGATGGATATCTGGCGAGCGTCTGTAAGGAATATAGTAAACCTGGTTTCAGTGCAGAGGGAATGAGCTGTCCGGAAGTTGTTACGGAGGCTCCGGAGTGTGCCGGAGAACCGGATCCGGAGATTGTCTGTTCCAGAATGGCATCCGTAAAATGCTGTGGAACCGAGCAGGCAGTGACAGTGGAGCAGACTTCTGAGAACAGTTATCTGTATGATTTTGGAAAGCAGATTACGGGTATCTCGAAGATCAGAGTACATGGAGATCTGGATCAGGAGATTCAGATCCATTATGGTGAGAGAAAAGAAAATATGCGTCAGACGGATGAGGTTCTGATGGGTGATGTGGAGATGTCATTTTCACCGAAATTTATGATCCGACGATTCCGCTATGTAGAGATCTGCGGAGTAGAAGAGGCACCAGAACTTTCAGAAGTAGAAGCTGTTCAGTTGTCGAATATTACAGAAGTTACGGGTACATTCCATTGCAATAATGAACTGGTAAATCATCTGGCAGAGGCCGCAGGAAGACATATGCAGGGCGGTTATATAGGAGTTCCTACGGTATGTCCACAGGGAGAAAGTGGTGGACTCTGGATCGGAGATACGCATATTTTTGCCAAGACGGCTGCACATTTAGGACCGGTTAAGAATTATCTGCTGCGTAATATGAAAGTCAAACGACAGATGCAGAGAGCAGATAAACGAATTGAAAATGTAGTTCCATTAAAGGATCATACCTGCGATATTACCTGTGAGAGTATGCTGATCGTAATGACCTGGGAGTTATATCAGCAGTACGGAGATGCACAGATTATCCGTCAGAACTATGAAGTAATGGATGCTTGGATGGAGAAGATGGAGAAACTGGGACTTCCGGGACTTGTGGATGTCAGCAGTCTGGGAGATCTCTATGCAATAGATAAGACAGATAAATATCTGGTCATCAATGCATTCCATGCGAGAAATGCAGCACTCATGAAAGAATTTGCAGCGGTTCTTGGACTGGTAGAAGATATTGAAAAATATACAGAGATGGAGATTCAGACCAAGAGTTTCTGGAATGAAATTTTTGTGGATGATAAGACTGGAAAAACGTTAAATTCAGATGGAAGTCTCTGCGACACGCAGGGAAGTTATGTTCTGGGACTGGATTGCAGATCGTTTTCCGATGATAATAAATATCGTGCGATAGATCTGTTGGCAGAAAAGACGAAAGAACTGGGTTATACTGTGCATACGGGATTCTTCAGTACAGAGGCACTGAGCAAGATGCTCAGCAGATCCAGCCATTATGAAGAGGCGTACCGTCTGATCATGCAGACCAAGAGTCCGGGATATCATAATCCGGCAGATCAGAGTGCATCCATGAATAATTATAATGATTATGTGCTGGGGGATGTGGCCTGCTGGCTGTTTGAATCCGTACTTGGAATCAAGAGAGACTTTGGACATCCGGGATATCAGAGATTCATCTTAAAGCCAGAAGTACTGGGATTTGACGAGGCCTCCGGTGGAATTGAAGTCCCGGCAGGAAGAATCGAAAGCAGTTGGAAACGTGTGGATGGAAAGATTATCTATGAGTGTACGGTGCCGGCTAACACCAGAGCGACAGTCAAAATAGGTGATTTAAGAGAAGAAATCGGAAGTGGAATCCATCGGTTCGAGATATAATGAATGTAGTAAGGGGACAGAAAAATCTGTCCCCTTAGTTATGTATAAAACTTATTATCTTCCTTTTAAAGCACTGCTCTTTCCTGTGCCAAAATGTTCGGAACGCAGAATCTCATATGCATTCTCATAGTCTCCGTTACGAATATATTCTATCATCTTCTTAGCACCATCATTGGTCTGCTTGATCTCCATACCATTCTTGACAGAGTACTGTCCGATACGGATGAGCTCGGATAAGTTATTTTCATAGATCTTGTTGATCCGCTCGTTATTCAGGATACTGACAATCTCCATGTGCATATCGGTGTCAGCAAGTTCCCAGTCATAATTATTATCGGAACAGGCGCACATCCGGACAACCTTTTCTTCAATCCGGTAAGAGTATTCTTCATTACGTCCCGATGTGAAGATCATCTTAAATGCAGCACCCTCGATCAATTCTCTGAGCTGATATAATTCGTAGATATCCTGATCGGTGATTTCCTTTACAGTGAGTGATTTGTAATAATCAGAAACGATCAGTCCCTCATTCTGTAAACGATGAATCGCTGTGCGGACGGGACTTCGACTCATGCCAAGTTCTTCGGTGAGCATCGCCTCCGTCAGGGTCATGCCCGGTGGATAATTCAGTCGTAAGATATTTTCTTTGATTTTTTCATATGCCTGTGTGGCAAGAGAAGTGCTTTTTTCAGCCATATCTGTACTCTCCAATCAAACGAAATAGATTGTATACAATTATACTATAATTAAATACGAAATACAACAGAAAACGCTGTTAAAATGTTGACATTTATATAATGGGGTGCTAGTATATAAGTGTAAAGAAATTGTATACAAATTTTTGTATTGTATACAATTAGATATACTTGTATACAATACAGGGAACTATAAAAATAAAGCATATCACGATGGGGGTATCAAGATGAAATTAGGATTTATCGGAACAGGTAACATGGCATCAGCAATTATGGGCGGAATCATTAAGAATAACGTAGTACCGGCTGATGAGATTATTGGAGCAGATTTATTCGAGCCTGGAAGAGAACGCGCAAAGAAAGCGTACGGAATCCACGTAACAGCTGATAACAATGAAGTAGTAGAGAAGGCTGATACTATCGTATTATCTGTAAAACCACAGTTTTACGCAGATGTAATCGCAGGAATTAAAGATAAAGTAAGACCAGATCAGATCATTATTACAATCGCACCAGGTAAGACACTTGCATGGTTAGCAGAGCAGTTTGGAAAAGATGTGAAGATCGTTCGTACAATGCCGAATACACCGGCTATGGTAGGTGCTGGTATGACAGCTGCTTGTGCAAATGAGCACATGACAAAAGAAGAGACAGCATATGTTAAGACTTTATTAGAGAGTTTCGGAGAAGTTGAATTTATTAGCGAGCATCTGATGGATGTTGTAGTATCTGTAAGCGGAAGCTCACCGGCTTATATCTTCATGCTGATCGAGGCTATGGCTGATGCAGCTGTAGAAGGTGGAATGCCAAGACCGCAGGCTTATAAGTTCGCTGCACAGGCTGTTATGGGTAGTGCGAAGATGGTACTTGAGACTGGAAAACATCCAGGAGAATTAAAAGATATGGTTTGCTCACCGGCAGGAACTACGATTGAAGCAGTTCGTGAGCTGGAAGCAAGAGGATTCAGAAGCTGTATCATCGAAGCTATGGAGAAGTGTACAGAAGTTTCAAAATCAATGTAAGATATAATCATTAATGTTTGGGTGTTCAAATATAATAGCTGTTTAGAGACAAAGCCGCAGATTTCAGATCTGTGGCTTTTCTCTATGTGTTCATTTTCTGTGTTTTGAGAAATTTATCTTCGACAGAGCCGCAGAAAAATGCTAAAATATGCAGATAATGTGGATAATAATACAGAGCATAAAGATAGCAGAGGGATTAAGACGTGAAGAAAGTATTGGATTATTTTTCGATAGATGGCTCCTATGGTGGAAATCAGGAGTGGTTCAGTAATGTAGTGATGTATATTGGTGGCTGTGGGGCGGCGACTGCCTGTGACAGTTGCATTTATTTTGCCAGATATCAGAATATGGAGTTATTATATCCATTTGATGTGACCAGATTAACTAAAGAAAACTACAAACGATTCAGTCAGATTATGAAACCGTACATCCGTCCGAGAATGGGCGGCGTCAGAAAGTTAGAATGGTATATTGATGGGTTGGAACGCTATATCCATGATGTGAATCAAAAGAATCATACAGATATTAAGATCCCGATGGATGCATTCTCGGGAGAGGAAGACTGGAGATTGGCGAGGGAGGCTGTCCGGACGCAGATTGATCATGGACAGCCGGTGCCGTATCTGATGTTAAAGCACCAGGACGAGGAACAGTTCAAAGACTTTATCTGGCACTGGTTTCTGGTCGTGGGGTATGAGGAGACTGAAAATGATTTCCTTATTATAGCGGCCACGTACGGAGAGGCGGTGCGCTTACCGTTAAAAGAGCTGTGGAATACCGGTTATGAGGAAAAAGGCGGGTTGATTTTGTATAACAAATACTTTACGAAAAAGAAATTATCCGCTACAATATAAAAGACTATAGCTAGAAGAAAAGAGGAATCACATTATGGAAAATCCAATCGTAACATTTGAAATGGAAAATGGCGATATCATCAAAGCTGAATTATATCCGGAAGTTGCACCGAATACGGTGAACAACTTTGTCTCACTGGTAAAGAAAGGATTTTATGATGGTCTGATCTTTCACCGTGTAATCAACGGATTTATGATTCAGGGAGGATGCCCGCAGGGAATCGGAATTGGTGGACCTGGATATAGTATCAAGGGAGAATTTTCAGGTAACGGAGTAGCGAATGACCTTGCACATACAGCAGGTGTGCTTTCTATGGCAAGAGCCAACGATCCGGATTCCGCAGGATCTCAGTTCTTCATTATGCACAAAGATGCTCCATATCTGGATGGTCAGTATGCAGCATTTGGTATGGTTATCGAAGGTATGGATGTTGTCAATAAGATCGCAACTGTAATGACTGATTACAATGACAAACCGTTACAGCCACAGCAGATGAAGACAGTAACTGTGGATACAAAGGGTGTAGATTATCCAGAACCAGAGAAAGCTTAATGTAAGTGGAATAGTTTCAGAAGAGGATTTTCGGATTAGATTTGAGATCCGTTCTGACAGATATGTGCTGCGCCCTTTTATGGGGCAGCGCATTTTCCATGTATAAAGGTAGAAGAGAAGGAGTCTTAGATCATGAATATGGTTCAGACAGACAAACTTGTATATGAATATGAGAAAAGAGACGAGGAAGGAAATGTCATCGGTGTTTCCAGAGCGATAGATGAAGTTGATATCGACGTTAAGGAAGGGCAGTTTATTGCAATCTTAGGACATAATGGCTCCGGAAAATCGACGTTGGCCAAGCATATTAATGCGATACTGACACCGTCTGCAGGAACGATGTGGGTGGACGGACGAGATACGAAGAAACCGGAAGAACTGTGGAATGTAAGACAGACCGCCGGGATGGTATTTCAGAATCCGGATAACCAGATCATAGGAACTGTGGTAGAAGAAGACGTCGGGTTTGGACCGGAGAATCTTGGAGTTCCGACGGATGAGATTTGGACGCGGGTGGAGGAGAGCCTTCGTTCGGTGGGAATGATCGAATACAGACATCATTCTCCGAACAAATTATCCGGAGGACAGAAACAGCGCGTGGCGATCGCAGGTGTGGTGGCGATGGAGCCAAAGTGTATCGTGTTAGATGAGCCGACAGCGATGCTTGATCCTATGGGAAGAAAAGAAGTCTTAAAGACGGTGCAGAAACTTCGAAAAGAGAAACATGTGACGGTTATTTTGATCACGCATTATATGGAAGAAGTTGTAGATGCAGACAAGGTTTATGTTATGGATCATGGACATGTAGTGATGGAAGATACTCCGCGAAATATATTTTCACAGGTAGATACTCTGAAAAAGTACCGCCTGGATGTTCCACAGGCGACACTTTTAGCGGATGAACTTAGAAAACGTGGATTAGATATTCCGGTTGGAATCCTCAGAAAAGAAGAATTGGTGGAAGCATTATGTCAATTAAATTAGAACATTTAAATTATGTGTACAGTGCGGGAACAGCTTATGAAAAACAGGCACTCAAAGATATATGTTTAGAGATCCCTCATGGTGAGTTTGTAGGTGTTATCGGACATACCGGTTCCGGAAAATCTACATTGATCACGCATCTGAACGGACTTGTGAAAGCAACAAGCGGCGCACTTTATTATAATGGCGAAAATATTTACGCCGATGGATATAATATGAAAGAACTCCGCAATCAGGTCGGACTGGTATTTCAGTATCCAGAACACCAGTTGTTTGAAGTGGATGTAATGACTGACGTCTGTTTTGGACCTAAGAATCAGGGGCTTACACCGGAAGAATGTGAGGCACGTGCCAAAGAAGCCCTGGAGCTGGTAGGCTTGCCGGAAAAATATTATAAGACATCTCCGTTTGAGCTTTCCGGGGGGCAGAAACGAAGAGTGGCGATCGCGGGTGTTCTGGCAATGCGTCCGAAGGTGCTGGTGCTAGATGAGCCTACCGCAGGGCTTGATCCGAAAGGAAGAGACGAGATCTTAGATCAGATCGCTTATCTGCATAAGAAGAGTGATCTGACGGTAATTCTGGTCTCCCATAGTATGGAAGATATTGCAAAATATGCGGATCGTATTATCGTTATGAATCACGGAAAAGTGATGTATAATGATATTCCGAAGAATGTATTTGCACATTATAAGGAGCTTGAACAGATCGGCCTGGCGGCTCCGCAGGTAACATATATTATGCATGATCTGAAAGAACGCGGACTGGAGGTAAATCCGGATGTGATTTCTGTGGAAGAGGCGGCAGATGAGATCATGGAGGCACTGGAGAAGAGAAGATGATACGAGATATAACAATAGGACAATATTATCCGGCGAACAGTACATTGCATCGTTTGGATCCGAGGGTAAAACTGGTGGCGACGCTGATGTATTTGATATCCCTTTTTCTGTTTAAGAGTATATCAGGATATATCATTGCGACACTGTTTCTGGTAACGATCATTAAGATATCAAAAGTTCCATTTTCTTATATTGTAAAGGGACTGAAACCAGTCATCATGCTGTTGATGATCACGGTGATCTTCAACCTGTTCCTTACAAGGGATGGAGAGGTACTGTTTCATGCATGGATCTTTACAATTACAGAAGGTGGTCTGGTAACGGCTGTCTATATGGCAATCCGCTTGGTTTATCTGATCATCGGTTCTTCGCTGATGACATTTACGACGACACCGAATGAACTTACCGATGGTATTGAATCGCTTTTGGGGCCTCTGAATAAAGTTCATGTACCGGTGCACGAGGTGGCAATGATGATGTCGATCGCACTTCGATTCATACCGATTCTTCTGGAAGAGACGGACAAAATCATGAAAGCACAGATTGCGAGAGGTGCGGATCTGGAGAGTGGGAATATCATTCAGAAAGCAAAGAGTATGATACCAATCCTGGTACCTCTATTTGTATCTGCATTTCGCCGGGCAAATGATCTGGCGATGGCAATGGAAGCAAGATGCTATCGCGGCGGTGACGGAAGAACGAAGATGAAACCTTTGAAATATAGAAGTAGGGATTACACGGCATATATCGTGATGCTAGCGTATGTTGCGGCAGTAGTAGCGATCGGAAGAATGTTCCCGCTACATTTATGGATTTTCTAAATATTAAGATAGGATAATAAAAGCAATGAAAAGAATCCGTCTGACAGTCTCTTATGATGGGACGAATTATTGTGGTTGGCAGGTTCAGCCAAATGGAATTACAATTGAAGAAGTTCTAAATCGCACGATCAGTAAGTTGACCGGGGAAGAGATTCGGATCATTGGAGCCAGCCGGACGGATTCAGGAGTACATGCACTGGGAAATGTCGCTGTATTTGATACAGAATCCAGAATCCCACCGGAGCGTATGGCATACGCACTGAATCAGAAACTTCCGGAAGATATCGTGATCGTGAGATCAGAAGAGGTGTCATTAGACTGGCATCCGAGGTATCAGGATCAGATCACGAAGACCTATGAATATCATATTTTTAATGCGGCGGTTAAGAATCCACTGAGACAGCGGTATAATGCGTATGTTTCATTTCCGCTGGATGTAGAACAGATGCGAAAAGGAGCAGCGTATATCATAGGGGAGCATGATTTCGCCAGTTTTTGCAATGTGCGTACCAATACGAATGATACGGTTCGGACGGTGTATGATATACAGATTGAAGAAGTCGGGGAAACTGGCGGAACAGAGATTATCATACGGGTAACGGGAAATGGATTTCTATATAATATGGTCCGCATTATAGCGGGGACGCTGATTCGTGTGGGAAGAGGTTTCTATACACCGGAGAAGATTGGAGAAATATTAGAAAAAAAAGTACACACCTCAGAGGGGGTGACAGCGCCGCCGAATGGACTGGTTCTGGTGGCAATTGAATATGGACAGAATTAAAAAAGCCGTTTCACGATTTGATATATTCGTAAAACGGCTTTTGATTATACATTTTTAAGCCTGCTGATGGGCTTCACCAGCTAACTGGCGAACATCTGGGATTGCAAGTAATACCGGATATAATACAAATGAAATGATCAATCCGCTGACACCCTGAATGATATTGGCAGGAACACTGGCTGCTGCCCCTGCAACCCCGTATAATACGGATTCACATAAGAAGTATCCACCTGCAACAAATACGATATCAGTAATTCCACCGAGGATCACACCGAGGTAACGAGTCTGTTTTGACTTCGCAACTTTCTGATAGAGAACACCGGCAACTAAGGCAACAAGACCTTTGATCACGAATGTGATCGGTACATAGATAAAATAACCACCGATCAGATCTGCAAGTGCGGAACCGATTCCTCCGGCTAAAAATCCATATACAGGACCGAGGATGATACCTGCCAGAATTACAATTGCATCACCTGGATGAATATAACCGCCGGTTCCTGGTGTTGGTATACGAATTGACATTGTAGCAACGCATGCCAGTGCGGCAAATAAAGCTGCCATGATAATTTTCTTTAATTTAGTATTCATAATGATCTCTCCTTATTCCTTTGAACTGAAACTACTGTACAACTATACTGGCTATTTGTAAAAAGCCAGTTTGACTAAAATAAACCAGTCCAGTTTCTGCGCGGTGAGAAAAATTATTAGAAACTGGAATATCCTTGGAGTTTGTGGTAAGATATGTGTCGGACAGGAATGCCCGGAGATGAAACGTCTATAATAAATAAGATAAATAATTTAGGAAGAAGGGACTATATATGACAAAAGTAGATATTATATCAGGCTTTTTGGGAGCTGGAAAGACAACATTTATAAAAGAATTAGTCAATCGTGTATATGCCGGTGAGAAACTGGTGCTGATCGAGAATGAATTTGGAGAGATCGGTATTGATGGAGGTTTCTTAAAAGATGCAGGAATTGAGATCACAGAGATGAACTCAGGATGTATCTGCTGTACACTGGTTGGAGATTTCAGCAAAGCACTCCAGCAGGTATTAGATCAGTATCATCCGGATCGTGTGATCATTGAGCCATCCGGAGTTGGTAAATTGTCTGATATCGTAAAGGCAATCGAGGATGTTAAGAAAGATGCAGATATCGAGATCGACGGACGCATTACAGTTGTAGATGGTAAGAAAGCAAAGATGTATCTGAAGAACTTCGGTGAGTTCTTTGAAGATCAGGTACAGCATGCATCAACGATCGTAGTCAGCCGTACACAGCTTATGACAGACGAGAAACTGGAAGACTGTATCAATCTCTTGAGGGCAGAGAATGAGCACGCAGCGATCATCTCAACTCCGTGGGATGCACTTAGCACAGAGGCTATTAAGAGAGCACTGGCACACAGAACAGGCCAGGAAGATCTCTTTGAAGATGACCATGATCACGAGCATCATCATGACCACGGCCATGAGTGTGGATGTGGACACGACCACGACCACGACCATCATCATGACCACGACCATGATCACGGCCATGAGTGTGGATGTGGACATGACCATGATCACGAGCATCATCATGATCACGACCACGAGTGCGGATGTGGCCATGACCATGATCACGAGCATCATCATGATCACGACCATGAGTGTGGATGCGGTCACGAGCATCATCATGATCATGACCATGAGTGTGGATGCGGTCACGATCATCACCATCATCACGCTGATGAAGTATTTACAAGCTGGGGCAAGGAGACTGCTCATAAATATACAGAAGAAGAGCTGGATTATATCCTGAAAGCATTATCAGAGACAGATGCTTATGGAACAATCCTTCGTTCAAAAGGTATTATCGCTATGGCAGACGGAAGCTGGAAGCAGTTTGACCTGGTACCGGAAGAGTATGAGGTGAGAGCTGGACAGCCTGATTATACAGGACGTCTGTGTGTAATAGGAACAGATATTAAAGAAGATGAGCTGATGAAACTGTTTCATCTGAAATAATCAGACAGGAGAATAATGGATATGGCAACACCAGTATTTATATGTACAGGTTTTTTGGACAGTGGTAAGACTACACTGGTTCAGGACACACTCATGGAGCAGGAGTGGATGGAAGAAGGACTGACACTTTTGTTATCGTGTGAAGAAGGCGAAGTAGAGTATTCCAAGGAGTATCTGGAAGAAAAGAATATGGCACTTTTGCAGATTGAGGACTTTGAACAGTTAAATGCTGCATTTTTCAAAAACTGTGAGAAGAATTATCATCCGGTGCAGGTGGTCATTGAGTATAATGGAATGTGGAATCTGGGAGATCTGTTATCTATCAAATTCCCTCGCAGCTGGGAAATCAGCGGTATTTACTCGACGGTCAACGGACAGACTCTGGATATGTATTTGAAAAACATGCGTAATATGTTGATGGAGCCTCTGTCAGAGTCATCTCTGATCATTGTGAACAGATGTCCGGAAGACATGAACCGTTCAGGTTTCAGACGTGCTCTTAAGATTCAGAATCCGATGGCTCAGTTGATTTTTGAGGATTTGAATGGAAATATTATTGAACCGACAGAAGAGGATCTGCCTTATGATGTAAAAGGTAACAAGATTGTTATTGAAGATATGGATTTTGGTGTATGGTACGTAGATGCATACGACCATCCGGAGAATTATCTGCATAAAGAACTGGAATTTGTAGCACAGGTATTTAAACCAAACGGATTAGGACCTAATTTCTTCGTGCCGGTACGTAAGATCATGACTTGTTGTGCGGCGGATACCAGATATTATGGATATCCTTGCAAGGTAGAGAAGAAAATCAATTTAAGACGGCATCAATGGGCAAAAATTCATGCACGCTTTGAATATGAATATCTTCCGTCTTCCGGAAAGAAATCTCCGGTATTACATTTGATTGATCTGGAACCGGCAGAAAAACCGGAACAGGAAGTTGTTTACATGGGTTAATAACCGGTTTTTGATTTTAATGCATAATTCGAAAATATAAAATATTGATATGGAAAACAACCGCTATTTCGGTAAAAATAGTGGTTGTTTTTAGAATAAGATAGAAAAAATATGGTCGACCACAAGGAATGTATGTATAAAAAAACAAAATTGAAAATTAGTTCTTTACATTTGAATTATCAGACAGTATAATCGAAGATAGGAGTTGCGAAATAGAGAAAGAAAAAAAGGAAATGCAAGAAGAAAAGACGAAACTTGCAAAATGCCTTCGAAGAGACCTGGGATGTGGTACGAAATGAATAAAAACGGAGGCGAAGAGTCATAATCTTACAAATGTAGATTGTCATATGGAGGTAACAATTAATGAAGAGAAAAATGAAAACTATGGATGGAAATCAGGCGGCAGCACATGTATCTTATGCATATACAGAAGTTGCGGCAATTTATCCGATCACACCATCTTCCGTTATGCCGGAGCATGTGGATGAGTGGGCAACGGAAGGAAGAGAGAATATCTTTGGACAGACAGTACAGGTTACAGAGATGCAGTCAGAAGCAGGAGCAGCAGGAGCAGTTCACGGATCGCTGGCAGCCGGAGCACTGACGACCACATATACTGCATCACAGGGATTATTACTTATGATTCCGAATCTGTACAAGATTGCAGGTGAGCAGCTTCCGGGAGTGTTCCATGTATCAGCACGTACACTGGCAAGTCATGCATTATCGATTTTTGGGGATCATTCTGATGTGTATGCCTGTCGTCAGACCGGAGCGGCAATGCTCTGTGAATCCAGTGTTCAGGAAGTTATGGACCTTGCACCGGTGGCACATTTAGCAGCAATCGAAGGTAAATTGCCATTTATCAATTTCTTTGATGGATTCCGTACTTCTCACGAGATACAGAAGATTGAGACCTGGGATTACGAAGATTTAAAAGATCTGGCAAATTGGGATGCAATTGATGCATTCAGAGCGAACGCTTTAAATCCGAATCATCCGTGCCAGATGGGATCAGCCCAGAATCCGGATATCTATTTCCAGGTAAGAGAGGCAAGTAACAGTAACTATGACCGTATGCCGCAGATTGTACAGTCTTATATGGATAAGATCAATGCAAAGATTGGCACGGATTATAAATTATTTAATTACTATGGAGCACCGGACGCAGAGAAAATTATCGTAGCAATGGGTTCTGCTTGTGAGACAATAGAAGAGACAATTGATTATCTGGTTGAAAAAGGGGAGAAAGTAGGAGTTGTTAAAGTCAGACTGTATCGTCCATTCTATGCAAAAGCATTATTAGAGGTAATCCCGGATACAGTAAAGAAAATTTATGTTTTAGACAGAACAAAAGAACCAGGAGCACAGGGTGAACCATTATATTTGGATGTTGTTTCTGCGTTAAAGGGAACGAAGTTCAACGATGTACCGATTTACGGCGGACGTTACGGACTGGCATCTAAGGATACTACACCGGAACAGATTGCAGCAGTATATAAGAACGAAGATAAAGAGAGATTTACCATTGGTATTCAGGATGATGTGACACATCTGTCACTGGAAGTAGGAGAACCGTTGGTAACGACTCCGGAGGGAACCATCAACTGTAAGTTCTGGGGACTTGGTGCGGATGGAACCGTAGGTGCCAATAAGAACTCTATCAAGATCATTGGTGATAATACGGAGCAGTATGCACAGGCATATTTTGATTACGATTCTAAGAAATCCGGTGGTGTAACGATGTCACACCTTCGCTTTGGAAAGAAACCGATCAAATCAACATATTTGATCCACAAAGCAAATTTTGTAGCCTGTCATAATCCTGCCTATGTAAATAAATACAACATGGTTCAGGAACTGGTAGAAGGCGGAACATTCCTTCTGAACTGTCCATGGGATATGGAAGGTCTGGAAGAACATCTGCCGGGTCAGGTGAAAGCATATATCGCTGACCATAATATCAATTTCTATACGATCGACGGAATTGCCATCGGAAAAGAGATTGGTCTGGGTGGTCGTATTAATACTGTATTACAGTCAGCATTCTTTAAACTGGCAAAGATTATTCCGGAAGAGCAGGCAATCGATCTGATGAAAGAGGCTGCTAAAAAGACTTACGGAAGAAAAGGTGATAAGATCGTTCAGATGAACTATGATGCTATCGATGCCGGAGCAAAACAGGTGGTAAAAGTAGAAGTGCCGGATAGCTGGAAGAGTGAAAAGGCAGAAGCATTATATACACCAGAAGTAAAAGAAGGAAGCGAAGCTGTTGTAGCATTCGTTAAGAATATCCAGGCAAAGGTAAATGCCCAGGAAGGAAATACATTACCGGTATCTGCATTTAATGACTATGTGGCAGGAACAACACCGTCTGGAACGGCTGCATATGAGAAACGAGGCATTGCGGTAGATGTTCCGGTATGGATTCCGGAAAACTGTATTCAGTGTAACCAGTGTGCGTATGTATGTCCGCATGCAGTTATTCGTCCGGTGGCTATGACAGAAGAAGAGTGTCAGAATGCACCGGCGAGCATGAAAGATATTCCGATGGCAGCAGTGCCGGAGAAGAAATTTGCAATGACAGTATCTGTGCTTGACTGTACAGGATGTGGATCTTGTGTAAATATCTGTCCGGGCAAGAAGGGCGAGAAGGCTCTGAAGATGGAATCTCTGGATGAACACAGAGATGCGCAGGAAGCATTTGATTATGGAAGAAAACTTCCGGACAAACCAGAAGTTCTTCAGAAGTTCAAAGCTTCTACTGTAAAAGGAAGTCAGTTCAGACAGCCACTCCTTGAGTTCTCAGGAGCATGTGCAGGATGTGGAGAGACACCGTATGCGAAGCTGATCACACAGTTATTTGGTGAGAGAATGTATATTGCAAATGCAACAGGATGTTCTTCTATCTGGGGTAACTCATCACCATCTACTCCTTATACTACAACACCGGAGGGCAAAGGTCCGGCATGGAGTAACTCATTATTTGAAGATAATGCTGAATTTGGTTATGGTATGTTGCTGGCTCAGAAGGCTATCAGAAAGCGTCTGAAATCACAGGTTGAGAAACTGGCAGCGTCAGAAGCGGCAGATGCACAGGTAAAAGAGGCATGCGCAGAGTATCTGGATACCTTTACAAGGGGCAGTGAAAATGGAGATGCAACAGACAGATTAGTAGGTGTATTAAAGGCTGTAACAGCACCTGAGATTGAAGTACTTGCAAAAGATCTGGTGAAGAATAAAGATTTCCTTGCGAAGAAATCACAGTGGATCTTCGGTGGTGACGGCTGGGCTTACGATATTGGATTCGGCGGTGTAGACCATGTACTGGCAAGTGGAGAAGACTTGAATGTTATTGTATTCGATACAGAAGTATATTCTAATACAGGTGGTCAGGCTTCCAAAGCAACCAAGACCGGAGCAACGGCACAGTTTGCAGCAGGTGGTAAAGAGATTGGAAAGAAAGACCTGGCAGAGATTGCTATGAGTTATGGTTATGTATATGTAGCACAGATCTCTATGGGTGCTGATTTCAACCAGACTGTAAAAGCAATCACAGAAGCTGAAAACTATCCGGGACCATCATTGATCATTGCATATGCACCTTGTATCAACCATGGTATCAAGAAAGGTATGAGCAAGAGCCAGACGGAGGAAAAACTGGCAGTAGAATGTGGTTACTGGAATAACTTCAGATTCAATCCGGCAGCAGAGGGTAACAAGTTTACTCTGGACAGCAAGGAACCTACAGGAGACTACATCGGATTCCTTGACGGAGAGGTACGTTACAATGCACTCAGAAGATTAGACCCTGAGAAAGCTGAAAAACTGTTTGCAAGAAATGAACAGGAAGCAAAGGATAAATATGCACATCTGAAAAAATTGGTGACATTATACGGAACAGATAAATAATAGTGGTTTTTAAATTTAAAATATGATAGAATGTAGATGTTTGATAGAGGCGCGGTGATAAGAGTATCTGGCTGGCGATAGTTTGGGAGACTGTCAGTGAGAGAAAGGAGGAACCGCCGAAGGAATGATATTTCCCGGATATGATTCCTGGGCCGGATGCAGAAGATGCTCCGGACTGTCACAAATTGTGGAGAGCTATCGAGGATGTGATGATTTATTATGCCACGGGCGACTCAACAAGACGAGGTGCCCGTGGCATTTTTTCATATGATAGAAGACTCCCATCTTAAATAATTAAAGTGTTAAAAGAAAAGAGAGGAAAGAGAGAACATGAGAAAAAGAAGAAAAGCAGGATGGATGCTTGTAATGACTCTGTTGCTTATGTGTTTTAGTTCTGTAACCGTGTTTGCAGCAGATGCATCCGCAGAGTACGTGCCGGAAATGTATGCAACGTTCTGGTCACTGGTACCACCGGTGGTAGCAATTGTTCTGGCGTTGATTACGAAAGAAGTGTATAGTTCGCTGTTTATTGGAATTTTGATCGGAGGAGTATTCTGGTCAGGATTTAAACCGGAAGCAACGATTTTACATGTATTTCAGGATGGACTGGTAGGCGTTCTTACAGACAGCTATAACATGGGTATCCTGGTATTCCTTGTGATCCTGGGTGTTATGGTCTGCATGATGAACAAAGCCGGTGGTTCAGCGGCTTTCGGACGCTGGGCGAAAGTACATATCAAGACAAGAGCCGGTGCACAGCTTGCGACGGTTGCACTGGGAGTTCTGATATTTATCGATGATTATTTTAACTGCCTGACGGTAGGAAGTGTTATGCGTCCGGTGACAGACAGCCATAATGTATCTCGTGCGAAACTGTCTTACCTGATCGATGCGACAGCAGCACCAGTATGTATCATCGCACCGATTTCTTCCTGGGCGGCAGCAGTTACGGGATTCGTAGAAGGCGAGGATGGATTCTCAATCTTTATTCGTGCCATTCCTTATAACTATTATGCAATCCTGACCATCGTGATGATGTTGGCACTGATCTTCTTGAAGATGGATTACGGCCCGATGAAGGAGCATGAGAAAAATGCCATCGCAGGAGATCTCTATACAACCGATGACAGACCATATGCAAATGCGGAAGAAGATGTTATTTATAATAAAGGCACTGTAATTGATCTGGTATTCCCAATCATTACATTGATCGTATGCTGCGTAATCGGAATGATCTATACAGGTGGATTCTTCTCAGGCACAGGCTTTGTAGAGGCGTTCTCCGGAAGTGATGCGTCAGTTGGATTGATGCTTGGAAGTTTCTTTGCACTGGTGATCACGATTGTATTTTATGCAGTTCGAAAAGTATTAAGATTTACAGATTCTATGGCTTGTATTCCAGATGGATTTAAGGCAATGGTACCGGCAATCCTGATCCTTACGTTTGCATGGACATTAAAAGCAATGACAGATAGCCTTGGGGCAGCAGAATATGTAGCAGCACTGATGGATTCAGCAGCAGGAGGACTGGTAAATCTCCTTCCGGCGATCATCTTCTTAGTAGGATGTTTCCTTGCATTTGCAACAGGTACTTCCTGGGGAACGTTCGGAATCCTGATCCCTATCGTAGTTGCAGTATTCCAGGGAACAAATGAGACCATGATGATCATCTCAATCTCCGCTTGTATGGCTGGTGCGGTATGTGGAGATCACTGTTCGCCAATCTCAGATACGACGATTATGGCGTCGGCCGGTGCGCAGTGTAATCATGTAAACCACGTGTCTACACAGCTTCCGTATGCAATCACAGTTGCGATAGTTTCCTGCATTACTTATATCATTGCAGGAGTTGTGCAGAATGCATTTATCTGCCTGCCGATCGGAATCGCACTGCAGATAGGAGTACTTGTAGCTATTCGTAAGATAACAAATGGAAAAGAAGCGTAGGTCACAGGAGATATAAAGAACAGTTATCAATTTCATAAATGACAGAAAGAGTGTATGGAGAAAAAGAATCCGTACGCTCTTTTGATTTGCAGAAAAAGATGTTATAATCTAATACAGTTCGACGAGCGAAGGAAAGCCAGAGAGAATATACTTCTTTTTGGCGGTTAGAATAAAGATAGTGAAAATATTAAAGTAAGGAGATAACGAATTTATTTATGAGTATCAGAGATGTAAAAGCTTATGAATTATTAAAAGAAGAAAATCTGCAGGGAATCAAGGCCAAAGGCTATATGCTGCGTCATAAGAAGAGTGGGGCAAGAGTTCTTCTGATCGAGAATGATGATGACAATAAGGTATTTAATATCGGATTCCGCACACCGCCGGCTGACAGTACCGGAGTTCCACACATTCTGGAGCACAGTGTCTTGTGCGGATCTAAGAATTTCCCGGCAAAGGATCCATTTGTAGAATTAGTAAAGGGTTCTTTGAATACATTTTTAAATGCAATGACCTATCCGGATAAGACGATGTATCCGGTGGCAAGCTGCAATGACAAAGATTTTCAGAATCTGATGCACGTATATATGGATGCGGTATTTCATCCGAATATCTACGAGCATGAGGAGATATTCCGACAGGAAGGATGGAGTTATAAATTAGAATCCCCTGAGGACAAGCTGATTCTCAGTGGTGTTGTATATAATGAGATGAAAGGTGCGTTCTCATCACCGGAGAGTGTACTTGACAGAGTGGTTTTAAATACTCTGTATCCGGATACTTCCTATGCAAATGAATCCGGTGGAGACCCGGAGGTGATCCCGGAACTCACATACGAGCAGTTTTTAGCGTTCCACAGCAAATATTATCATCCGTCAAACAGTTATATTTATCTGTACGGCGATATGGATATGGAAGAGAAACTGACGTGGTTAGATGAAAATTATCTGAGCAATTTCGACCGCATTGAAGTGGATTCTGAGATCGCATATCAGGAACCGTTTGAGAAGATGGAAGAGAAGGTGATTCCATACTCTATCTCCAGTGAGGAGTCAGAGGAGAATCAGACGTATCTTTCTTATAATAAAGCAATCGCAACCAGTCTGGACAGAGAGTTATATCTGGCATTCCAGATTCTTGATTATGCATTGTTGTCTGCTCCTGGAGCACCGCTTAAGAAGGCACTGACAGATGCAGGCATTGGCGATGATATCATGGGTTCTTATGATAATGGAATCTATCAGCCGATTTTCTCGATCATCGCAAAGAATGCCAACATGGAGCAGAAGGAAGAATTTGTACAGATCATCGAAGATGTGCTGAAAGAAATCGTGAAAAATGGTGTGGATAAAAAGGCACTGGAGGCTGGAATCAACTATCATGAATTTCGTTATCGTGAGGCTGATTTTGGAAACTATCCAAAGGGCCTGATGTATGGACTTCAGATCATGGACAGCTGGCTGTACGATGAAGACAAACCGTTTATTCATATTGAGGCATTAGATACATTTGAATTTTTGAAAAAGCAGGTGGGAACAGGCTATTATGAAGAACTGATTCAGAAATATCTGTTAGACAATACCCACGGTGCGATTGTGATCGTAAAACCAGAGAAGGGACGTACTGCAAGAATGGATGCAGAGCTTGATGAGAAACTTCAGGCATATAAGGCATCTCTTAGCAGCGAAGAGGTAGATGCTCTGGTAGCACGCACGAAAGCTCTGGAAGCTTATCAGTCTGCACCGGAGAGCCCGGAAGTATTAGAGAAGATTCCGGTATTAAGACGGGAAGACATTTCCAGAGAGATCACACCGATCAGCAATGAAGAATTGAAACTTGCAAGTGTTCCAGTGATTTTCCATGAGATTGAGACGAATGGAATCGGTTACGCAGACATTTTATTCGACATTTCCGGAGTCGGTGAGGAGATGTTACCATATGTGGGAATCTTGCAGTCTGTACTCGGTATCATTGATACAGAGAACTATGAATACGGAGAACTCTTTAATGAGATTAATGTATATACCGGAGGTATCGGAACATCGTTAGAACTTTACAATGATGTGACGGATGTTGAGAATAAATCATTTAAAGCAACTTTTGAGATCAAGACAAAAGCACTTTACGATCAGTTGAAAGTTGCATTTAAGATGATGGGAGAGATCCTTACCGCATCAAAACTGGAAGACGATAAGAGAATCCTGGAGATTCTTGCGATGCTGAAGTCAAGACTTCTTATGAAATTTACAAGTTCCGGACATACGACAGCAGCACTCCGCGCGTTGTCTTATGCGTCACCGTCTGCCAAACTAAAAGATATGACGAACGGAATTGAATTTTATGAAGTGGTAAAACGTATCACGGATCATTATGAGGAAGAGAAGGCTAATCTGATCGCGAAACTTCAGAAGTTGACCAGACAATTATTCCGTCCGGATAATATGATGATCAGTTATACCGCGTCAAAAGAAGGACTAGAGGGATTCGAACAACTGATTCAGGGACTCAAAGACGTTCTCTACACAGAGACACCGGAGGAAGAGGCACTGGTGATTCACTGTGAGAAGAAGAATGAGGGATTCAAGACCGCTTCGAAAGTGCAGTATGTAGCAAGAACCGGTAACTTTATCGACAACGGTGCAGAGTATAACGGAGCTTTAAATATTTTGAAGGTAATCTTAAGTTATGATTATCTGTGGCAGAATGTCCGGGTAAAAGGCGGTGCATATGGATGTATGAGTAACTTTAACCGTATCGGAGAGGGATATTTTGTATCATACAGAGATCCAAATCTCAAGCAGACGATGGAAATCTATGAAGGAGTCGTAGATTATCTGAAAAACTTTACAGTCAGCGAAAGAGATATGACGAAATATATCATTGGAACTATGAGTAACATCGACCAGCCGATGACACCTGCGACAAAGGGTGACCGCTCAATGAATCTGTACATGAGCAAGGTGAGTGCAGAAATGATTAAAGAAGAACGGGCACAGATCCTGGATGCTACGCAGGAAGACATCCGTGCACTGGCAAGCGTGGCAGAAGCAGTATTAAAAGCAGATCAGATCTGCGTGATCGGCGGGGAAGATAAGATAGAAGAAAATGCAGAGATGTTTGGAACAGTGACCAAATTTTAAGAAAAGAGAAATGGGAAGGAGCACATATGAGACAGGATTTTAAATCCGGATTTGTAACATTAATAGGAAGACCAAATGTTGGAAAATCAACACTTATGAATTACCTGATCGGACAGAAGATCGCGATCACTTCGAATAAACCGCAGACGACCAGAAATCGTATCCAGACGGTGCTTACGACGGAGGAAGGTCAGATTGTATTTGTAGATACACCTGGAATCCACAAAGCTAAGAATAAGTTGGGACAGTATATGGTGAACGTGGCAGAGCGTACGTTAAATGAGGTAGATGTGGTTCTGTGGCTGGTGGAGCCGACTACATTTATCGGGGCTGGTGAGCAGCACATTGCAAAGCAGTTAAAACGGGTGAATACACCGGTAGTTTTGGTCATCAACAAGACCGACAGTGTGAAGACGGAAAAGGTACTGGAGGCTATTAACGCATACAAAGATATCTATGATTTCGCCGATATTGTGCCGGTGTCAGCAAGAAGTGGTGCAAATACAGATGAACTTCTGAAAGTTGTTATGAAATACCTGCCATATGGTCCGCAGTTCTATGATGAAGATACGATCACAGATCAGCCGGAACGACAGATCGTAGCGGAATTAATTCGTGAGAAAGCACTGCATTGTCTGCAGGATGAGATCCCACACGGAATTGCCGTTGCAATCGATCAGATGAAGAAAAAGGGCAAAGTTATGCATATTGATGCGACGATCATCTGTGAGCGTGATACGCACAAGGGAATCATCATCGGAAAGCAGGGAAGTATGCTGAAAAAGATCGGAAGTACTGCCAGATATGAGATTGAACAGATGTTAGGCTGCCAGGTGAATCTGAAGATCTGGGTGAAGGTAAAGAAAGACTGGAGAGACAGTGAATATCTGATGAAGAATTTCGGATATCGTGAGGATGAATAATTAAAGGAATATACAGGAAATAGAAACCGAGGGAGATTAAAGTGACGAACCAGATTACAGTCACGGGTATGGTGCTGACATCAGCACCGGTCGGTGAGTATGACAGACGAGTGGTCCTTCTGACAAAGGAGCGGGGGAAGATATCTGCTTTTGCCAGAAGTGCCAGGAGACCAAACAGCGCACTGATGGGCGTGACAAGTCCATTTTCATTTGGAACATTTACGTTATACGAGGGGCGGACATCATATACATTGGTGTCGGCCTCTATTTCCAATTATTTTTCAGATCTTCGGATGGATGTGGAAGGTGCCTACTATGGATTCTATTTTATGGATATCGCCAGTTACTATGCAAGAGAGGCAAATGATGAGACGGCCCTCTTAAAACTTCTGTATCAGACACTTAGGGCACTGGTGAATGTGCATATTCCCAACCGGTTGATACGAAGAATCTATGAACTTCGGGCGATCACGATCAACGGAGAGGGACCACAGGTGTTCGAGTGCATTTCCTGTGGAGATAAAGAGTGTGAAAAAGTATTCAGCGTCCGAAGAGGCGGATTACTCTGCAGTGAGTGTGCGGGACTGGCAAGTGATGGAGTGACACTTTTGCCGTCCACGTTATATACTCTGCAGTACATTGTAAGTGCGCCCATAGAAAAACTTTATACATTTGTGGTAAAAGAAGAAGTAATGATCGAGCTGGAACATCTGGTAGATGCTTATTTGGGAGAATATCTGGGCAGGAGATTTAAATCTCTGGAAATACTGGAAACAATTGCAGATTAAGGCTTGCAAACAAGAAATAGCTTTTGTATAATATTTTCAGTCTAAGATGAAGGGAAAGGAAGGACGAGAGATGGTAGAAAAGACGATGGATAAGATCGTGGCACTGGCAAAATCCAGAGGATTTGTGTATCCGGGATCTGAGATATATGGTGGATTAGCAAATACATGGGATTATGGTAATCTTGGTGTAGAGCTTAAGAATAATGTAAAGAAAGCATGGTGGCAGAAGTTCATTCAGGAGTCACCTTATAATGTAGGAGTTGACTGTGCAATCCTGATGAACCCACAGACATGGATCGCAAGTGGACATCTTGGAGGATTCAGTGATCCTCTGATGGATTGTAAAGAGTGTCATGAGCGTTTCCGTGCAGATAAGATCATTGAGGATTACTGTGCAGAGCATGGCATCGCAATCGAGGGAAGTGTTGATTCATGGAGCCATGAGGAGATGGAGAAATTTATCGCAGATAACAACGTTCCATGTCCGACTTGTGGTAAACATAACTTCACAGAGATCAGAGAGTTCAACCTGATGTTCAAGACATTCCAGGGAGTAACAGAAGATGCTAAGAATACAGTATATTTAAGACCTGAGACTGCTCAGGGAATCTTTGTAAACTTTAAGAATGTACAGCGTACATCCAGAAAGAAGATTCCATTTGGTATCGGACAGATCGGTAAATCATTCAGAAATGAGATCACACCGGGTAACTTTACATTCCGTACCAGAGAGTTTGAACAGATGGAATTAGAGTTCTTCTGTGAGCCGGATACAGACCTTGAATGGTTTGATTACTGGAAATCATTCTGCTTAAACTGGTTAAGCACATTGGGATTAAAAGACGACGAAGTTCGTTACAGAGATCATGATAAAGAAGAATTATCATTCTACAGCAAGGCTACTACAGACGTAGAGTTCTTATTCCCATTTGGATGGGGCGAGCTGTGGGGAATCGCAGACAGAACAGACTATGATTTATCTCGTCATATGGAAGTTTCTAAGCAGGATCTGACATATTTTGACGATGAGAAGAAAGAAAAATATGTTCCATATGTTATTGAGCCATCTCTTGGAGCAGACCGTATGGTACTTGCATTCTTATGCAGCGCTTATGATGAGGAGAACATTGGAACAGAAGAAAAACCGGATATGAGAACCGTTCTTCATTTCCATCCGGCACTTGCACCAGTGAAGATCGGAGTACTTCCGTTATCTAAGAAGTTAAATGAGGGTGCAACAAAAGTATTTGAGCAGTTGAGCAAGAAGTACAATTGTGAATATGATGATCGTGGAAATATTGGTAAACGTTATCGCCGTCAGGACGAGATCGGAACACCATTCTGCGTTACTTATGATTTTGACTCAGAGGAAGATGGAGCAGTTACAGTACGTGACAGAGATACCATGGAACAGGAGAGGGTTAAGATTGATGAATTAGATGCATATTTTGCTAAAAAATTCGAGTGGTAAGATAGATAATAGAAGGGCGTAGTGTGGAGATACTAACTACGTCCTTTTCATGTTTGGAAATGATTTGTAATAAAGGAGGGCAAAAGAATGGACAGAAAAAATGCATGGACAACTTACACCAAAGAACAGGTGGAAGAACTGGAGAAGATCAATGATGATTACAGAGTGTGCTTAGATGCTGGAAAGACAGAGCGTGAGTGTATAGAACTTACGGTAGACCGCATTGAAAAAGAAGGATACAGAGATCTGAATAAACTGATTGAGGCAGGAGAAACTCTGAAGGCAGGAGATAAAGTATACGCAGTATGCATGGAAAAGAGCATTGCGATGTTCAATATAGGAACAGAGCCACTGGAAAAAGGAATGAATATCTTAGGTGCACACATTGATTCACCAAGAATCGATGTAAAGCAGAATCCATTATATGAAAGTGATGAATTATCTTATCTGGATACCCATTATTATGGAGGAATTAAGAAATACCAGTGGGTCACATTACCGTTAGCACTTCACGGTGTGGTTGTGAAAAAAGATGGTACAACAGCGGTCATTAACATCGGTGAGGAAGAGGATGATCCGGTATTTGTCATTACAGATCTTCTGGTACATCTTGCAGGACGTCAGATGGAGAAGAAAGCAAGTGCTGTGATCGAAGGCGAGAAATTGGATCTGTTATTTGCAAGCCGCCCGATCGAGCAGGATGAGACGCTGGATAAGACAGAGAAACAGGAAGTCAAAGCAAATGTATTAAAACTTTTAAAAGACTATTATGATATTGAAGAGGAAGACTTTGTATCGGCAGAACTTGAGATTGTTCCGGCAGGAAAAGCAAGAGAATGTGGAATTGACAGAAGTATGATTTTAGCTTATGGACAGGACGACAGAGTATGTGCATTTACCTCTTTATTTGCAATGCTGGATGTGGAATCAGTAAAGAGAACTGCCTGCTGCATTTTAGTAGATAAAGAAGAAATCGGAAGTGTAGGTGCAACAGGTATGCACTCAAGATTCTTTGAAAATACCGTCGCAGAGCTGATTGCACTGGAGAGTGGCGAGTCTGATCTGAAAGTAAGAAGAGCACTGCGAAATTCCACCATGCTTTCTTCCGACGTAAGTGCGGCTTTTGATCCGATGTATGCAGAGAATTTTGAAAAGAGAAGTTCGGCATTCTTCGGAAAGGGACTGGTATTTAATAAGTTTACAGGAGCACGCGGAAAGAGTGGTTCTAATGATGCGAATGCTGAGTATCTTGCACAGATCAGAAAAGCAATGGACGCAGAAGAGGTAGGTTATCAGTTCGCAGAGCTTGGAAAGGTAGATGCCGGTGGTGGCGGAACAATCGCATATATCATGGCAAATTATGGTATGCAGGTGATCGACAGTGGAGTGGCTGTTTTAAGCATGCATGCACCTTGGGAAGTGACCAGTAAGGCCGATGTTTACGAGGCATATCGTGGATATAAGGCGTTCTTGACTGAAATATAGGCAATTTGCTTGACGAATACTGGCAAAAACAGTAAAATATTAGTGCGATTTAATAATATTTATAGGAGGTCATTACAACATGGCAAACAAGTGGGTTTATTTGTTTAGTGAAGGTAACGCTAACATGCGTGAACTTCTTGGTGGTAAAGGTGCGAACCTTGCAGAGATGACAAGTCTTGGACTCCCGGTTCCACAGGGATTTACCATTACAACAGAGGCATGTACTCAGTATTATGAAGATGGTAGAGAGATTAATGCTGAGATTCAGGAACAGATTAATGAGTATATTGTAAAGATGGAAGAGATTACAGGAAAGAAATTCGGAGATAAAGAGAATCCGCTTCTTGTATCTGTTCGTTCAGGAGCAAGAGCTTCTATGCCTGGTATGATGGATACTATCCTTAACCTTGGT